>JAESGD010000083.1_pt1 | contig 80268 bp, 76 predicted proteins | sample 9269581 | NCBI WGS metagenome assembly JAESGD01 (sample SAMN14515903, study PRJNA621661) | algae metagenome | isolation source: Cyanomargarita calcarea GSE-NOS-MK-12-04C and co-occurring heterotrophs from... | place: USA: Grand Staircase Escalante National Monument, Utah | collected 2007-12-30 | reverse complement strand
CCGGCGCTCAGGCCGCTGACGCAATCGTCGCCGCTGAGCCCGAGCCCATGGAATACGTTCGCGTTTGCGACGCCTTCGGCACCGGTTACTTCTACATCCCCGGCACCGAAACCTGCCTGAAGATCTCTGGCGAAGTTCGTGCGACCGTTTACGCCGACGAATCTTCTTCGGAAGATTGGGACAGCGAAGTTCGCGCCCGTCTCGCCTTCGAAGCCAAGAACGACTCGGAAATCGGCACTGTCGGTTCCTACATCCGCATCCAGGGCACTGCCGGCGCTCTCGCTGACAGCCGCGCTGACGTCGTTCTCGATCAGGCTTACATCACCGTTGGCGGTTTCCTCGTCGGTCGTGACCTGACCTGGGTTGATGATTGGGGTCTGGCCGGTGAATCGGATGGCTTCTTCGGCAATGCCATCTTCAACACCATCTCCTACACCTACACGTCTGACGCTTTCACCGCTGGCCTCGGCGTTGATGACCTGTCGGATGAAGTGGGCTACGGCAACGAAGTTGGCGTTCAGGGTACCCTGTCTGCTGCGATCGGCCCGGCTTCGCTCGCTGCCTACGCAGTTTACGACTTCGGCGACGAAGAAGGTGGCATTGCTGGCGTTCTCTCTGCAGATCTCGGCCCGGGCACGCTCGGCATTGCTGCTGGCTGGGCTTCTGGTCAGTCGACCGGTTACGACTTCGCTTCCGAGTGGACTGTAGGCGCCGCTTACACCTTCAAGGCGACCGAGAAGCTCTCGATCACCCCGCAGGTCGTATACTACGGTGACGTCGACTTCACGACCGCTGACGCCTGGGCTGCCGACCTCTACGTCGAATACCAGCTCGCTTCCGGCCTGAAGGCTTCGGCTGACGTCGGCTACTACGACGAAGATGGTTCTGACGACAACTGGAACGGCTTCGTTCGCCTGACCCGTTCGTTCTAATCCACACTGGATTAACGAAAAAGTTTGGGGTCCGGCTTGTCATAAGCCGGACCCCTTTCGGCCATTTGGGAAACGCTTTGTCTCTATCACGAATTCAATGATTTAGGCCTGCTGCGGGCACGCAGTTTCCAAAAGAAAGGATGTTCCATCGACAGCATGACGTGGGCTCGAGGCGAGCCGCTCCGGAAAGTTTGTGCCGTTCTGCACTATACTTTTTATAAGATATAACGATATGTACGCCCGTGGGGACGGGCGGTGAGCTCGTTCGCGTGCTCACCAAAAGGGAAATTTGGGGGATACATGCAGGTGGAAATGCCGGCCGTAAAGGGTTTTGACGTCTTTGTAGGCGTGCCCGATTATTCGGTACATTATCAATACAGACAGGGTACGATCCTGCACGAGGTGCGCGAGACGAATTTGCGCGAACTGTTCGGCAAGTATGGCGACCTGTTGTGGATGAATGGCAGCCACAAATATAACGTAACCAATTTTATCGGAGAGCTTCACGATCTCCTTGATTTTCCGAGCTTCTCGACTTTTTCCCAGGAGATGCTCGACCAATTGATCGGCAAATTGCGCAAACGCGGTAACAGCAATGCCACCATCAATAGAAAGATGGCGGCCTTAAGCAAACTGCTGCGAAAGGCGTCCAAAATGGGAGACGTTCACAGTCTGCCGGAATTCAAGCGTCAGAAAGAGAAAGCGGGCCGAATTCGCTTCCTCGACAAGGATGAAGAGAACCTCCTGTTCTCCGAAATCCGGGCGCATTCGGAACTTTACTACCGGTTTTGCCTCTTCCTGGTCGATACCGGAGCCCGCCTGAGCGAAGGTCTGAACCTGCGTTGGGGCGACATACACAAGGATCGTGTGACCTTCTGGGTGACGAAATCGGGCCGCTCGCGTTCCGTTCCCCTCACCCATCGTGCCTTGGCTGCGATCGAAGCCTCGGACCGGCGCCATTCGGGGCCGTTTGCCGAGATCGACCAGCAGCGTTTTCGCGTCGCCTGGCACAATGCCAAGGATGCGGTCGGCTTCGCCGATGACAAGGATGTTGTGCCGCACGTTCTGCGCCACACCTGTGCATCGCGTCTCGTCCAGGGCGGCATCGATATCCGCCGTGTCCAGATGTGGCTTGGGCACCAGACACTGACCATGACCATGCGCTACGCCCATCTGGCATCGCATGACCTCGATATGTGCGTTCCCATCCTCGAGCGCGCGGCAAACGGCTGAACGACTACGACTAGCGCGAAATCGTGGTCAAGACCTTGATGTAACTGACCAGTTCGCGCCGTGCGGCAACAAATTGAACATGAAAAAAGGCCGGCTTACGCCGGCCGCTTTCGTTTGATCACCGTGTCGCAATCGCCGACTTGGTGCTTTTGCCTCAGGCAATCAGGGTTTTGAGATCCAGCGCAGGATCCGCAATCGTTGCGCGATCGACCGGCCGCCCCATGTCCAGGAGCTTCTTGCCCGTGACATAGGCTTTCGCATCGTTGATCGCGTCGACGGCAATGAACTCGCCGGCGTGAAAATACCAGATCGACAGGCTGCCGTCCCGAGCGCCGGGTCTGACCACCGTCTCGTCATGGCCGAGATTGAAGCCCGCGATCTGCAGTTTCACATCATACTGATCCGACCAGAACCACGGTTTTGGACGATAGGGCTCCGAGCCACCGGCCAGAACCGCGGCAACCGCCTCCGCCTGGTCGACAGCGTTCTGGACGGATTCGATCCTCACCTGCTGCCCCTTCCAGTCCTGCACGGCGCAGTCGCCCATGGCAAAGATCGCCGGATCGCTTGTCCGGCCAAACGTATCGACCACGATGCCGTTTTGCACTTCGAGCTCAGCATCGCCTGCCAGCCGATCATTCGGCGTGACGCCGATCCCGACGATCACCATGTCTGCATCGATCACCCGGCCATCGGAGAGTTCGGCCGCCTTGACCCTGCCCTCGTCGCCGATCAGCCGCGTGAGACCCGTCTTTTCGAAGATCTGGACACCTTCCGCTGCGTGGATCGCGCGGATGGCATCTGCTGTCTGGGGAGCGGCGACGCGGGCAAGGATACGATCCGCCATTTCGATCAGCGTCACGTCTAGACCGAGTTTGCGCGCCACGGCGGCGGCTTCGAGCCCGATGTAGCCACCGCCAATGATCAGCAATCGGTGGCCTGGTTTCATTTCGGTCGCAAGGCGATCGGCGTCAGCCTTGTCGCGCACCGTGAACACGCCCTCGAGATCGCCACCAATGGCAGAGGGCAAGCGACGCGGGGTCGCGCCGGTTGCCAAGGCGAGTGCCTCATAGGCGATTTCGCTGCCGTCGAAGAGCTTGATGCTTCTGCTCTCTCGGTCGATCGCCTCGACAGGCGTGGACAGACGGATCTCGACATCATTTTCGGCATACCAAGCTTCGGGCCGAAACAGCAGCCGGTCAAAACTCATCTCGCCAAGCAGATATTTCTTCGACAGTGGCGGGCGCTGGTAGGGCAGAACCGGCTCGCTTCCGAGCAAAGTGATCGGGCGTGTATCCTTCAGCATCCGCAGCTTTGCGGCCAGCGCGAAAGCCGCCTGCCCCGCCCCGACAATGACCAATCGTCCTGCCACGTTCTGCACTCCCGAATGCCTTGCTCAATAGAATCGCTGCCGGAGATCCGACGGCGATGATATGCAGCAAGGCCTAGCTTTGTGGCGAATTGCGGTCAAGTTTGTCCGCAGTCCGCCACCATCCTAAGACACCGCATTTAGCCGGTCTGGCGGGATGCCCAATCCGCTCCTCAGAACCAGCGGTGTCCGAAATGGGACATGCAGGGGCGAGCGAAGTTGCTGTCATGACTGGCAAAATCCAATAACCGCGACATTCGATCAAATGCATCCATCATCTGGTAACGACCATGCGCTACCCTGACAGTCATATTTGAAGCCGTAGGAGGGTGGCATGCCCTTGCAGAGGATACCGGACGCAAAATCGGACATCCCTCGGGATCAGATCTTCGAGAAATCCAGGATCGATCGCCCCGGCAAGATCGTGTTTGTTGGCCACCATCTGAGCGTCGCGAAGACACAGCGCTGCCTCATCCGGACCATTTCCCTCTATGGTGCAGAACTTGACGTCTCGCCGCATGTGATCGTACCCGCCAATTTCTTCCTCGAAATTCTGGGAATCCACGACGACATCGGCTGCACGCTGATCCGTCGCGAAGCCGAGAAGTTGACGGTCGGCTTCAACATGCTGATCGATCCGGAATTCCTCCACCATGTGGTTCGGCTCTCCTTTGAGACCAGCCACTAAATCATCTCACGATACGACATCTGTGACCCAGCGTCGGAGCGCTTGCCGGCATGCGCGGCGTGCCGAGAACCCGCGCAAATACGCCGTCCGCGCATTTAAAGCTGAATATCAGGCATACTTAAAACTTGATCGAACTTGTTGATGCTAATGCAAATAATCATCTCCAAGGTGCAAGGCAGACGAGTTGGGAGAGCCGGACATGGCGATGGAGAATGCGACGCATCTGGCCGGGGTTCGCTCGGAAATGTACGAGCGGAAGTGGGAGCGCTTCTATGTCCGCCGGCCTGCCAAGGTCATGTCGGTCCGACCTGGGCTCACCGGCATCACGATCCGCAGTTGTGAGGTGGTCGACATCTCCCAAGGTGGCGCTGCCATCGAACTGACGACGGCGATCGGTCTTTCCTCTCACTATTATCTGCAGATCGTCGGCCTTGCCGATCGGATCGGCTGTGCCGAAGCCTACCGAAACGGCAACCGCGTCGGGGTCAAGTTCATCGCCCCGATCTCTGAGCACATGCTGCACCGGATCGTTCGCGCCGACTTCATGCTGGGCGAAGCCGTCAATACACCGCTCAAGCCGTTCCAGAACGGCAACGGCGCGCGCCTCGGTCGCTGAGGAAACCTCTGCCGATCGAGGTCCGATCCCGATGGATCCGGCCTTGCGTCCAAAGCTGCGCTTCTTATTGTGAGCGGATCGACATCGATCTGCCGGAACCCGCTTCGCAATGACCGCATTTTCCCGCTTCACGCCGCTTGCCGCCTCCCTTCCTGCAACCGTACCATTTGTCGGCCCCGAAGCCATCGAGCGGCAACGCGGCCTTGCGGTGCGCGCCCGGATCGGCGCCAATGAAAGTGGTTTTGGCCCGGCGCCCTCGGTTCTTTCGACCATCGCCGAAAAGTCGGGCGAGATCTGGAAATACAACGACCCGGAAAACCATGCCTTGAAGGGTGCGCTTGCGGCCCATTTGGGTCTGACGCCGCAGAATTTCGTCATTGGCGAAGGCATCGACGACCTGCTCGGCCTTATCGTGCGGCTTGTCATCGAGCCCGGCATGCCCGTCGTTACCTCGCTCGGTGCCTACCCGACCTTCAACTTCCATGTGAACGGGTTTGGCGGGCGTCTCGTGACCGCGCCTTATCGCGACGACCGCGAGGATCTCGATGCCCTGCTTGCGCTGGTGCGTCAGGAGGATGCGCCGCTGGTCTACTTCGCCAATCCGGATAATCCGATGGGTAGCTGGTGGGATGCGGGCAGCATCGTCGCCTTCGCGCGCGCCCTGCCCCCGACCACGCTTCTCATCCTCGACGAAGCGTATAGCGAAACGGCACCGGAGGGATCGATCCCGGCCATGGATGCGCTGATCGATCTGCCGAACGTGATCCGCACCCGCACATTTTCAAAGGCTTATGGTCTGGCGGGTGCTCGCGTTGGCTATGGCATCGGCACGCCGGGCACTGTCTCGGCCTTTGACAAGATCCGCAATCATTTCGGCATGCCGCGGCTCTCGACGGAAGCCGCGCTCGCCGCCCTTGCCGATCAGGCCTATCTCGCCGACGTGGTCGGACGGATCAAGGCTGCACGCGACCGCATCTCGACAGTCGCCAAGACAAACGGTCTGACGCCCTTGCCCTCGGCCACCAATTTCGTCGCCATCGATGCGGGGCGCGATGGCGTCTTTGCCCGCGCCATCGTCGACGGGTTGATGGAGCACGGCGTCTTCATCCGCATGCCGGGGGTGGCGCCGCTCAACCGCTGCATCCGTGTGTCCACCGGCCTGCCCGCCGATCTCGACCTGTTCGAAGAGGCGCTGCCGAAGGTCCTGGCTTCGCTCCGCTGAACATGCCGCAATGAAAAAGACCGCGCCGGCCTTGTTCCTGCCGGTCGCGGTCTTGAAAAGTGTTGGCCCTGGCCCCGTCCAAAGGTCCCCGCCACGTTCCCCACTGGGTTGTTGTTGTGGAATGTCCTGCCGCTGTCGCGGCCGGAATTGGTCAGTGCATGGTCATCCATTCGCGGGCGGCACGAAGCGCCTCGGCGAGTTGGATCTTGCTCATGGTCTGGGCGAGATCGGCGCGCAGCTCGGCCGCGCGGTCACAGCCCTTGATCGCGGCGATGTTCAGCCACTTATGGGCAGAGACGAGATCAATCGGGCAACCGCGGCCGGTCGCATACATCAGGCCCATGTCGCGGAAGACGTCGGCCCGGGTTTCGCCACCCATCGTGGCATTTTCGGAATTGTGCATTTCAAAGCGTGCCATTGGTTTTGTCCCTGTTTGCCTAGTTTCTCAGTCGTCCCTGTTTTCCCTTGCGGGCCCTTCCGGAACGGCGCCGGATCTTTGTCCGGTCATTCTCGCTTCGGTCGGGTTTGGCGGGGTTTTTCCCTGCTCGTTTGATGGGTTCACTATGCCAAACGGTCTTCAAAACTCGCTTAAAATGCATCCTTAATTTGCTGAAAACAAAGTACAAAAGCTTCGTAAACTTCGGATTCCGTTAAGTATCACTCCCCCTGCAACCCAAGGATTTCGAGACAAAATTTACGAAAGTTTCACGCTGTGAAATCAACCGAATTTTCACCACGTTTTCCGAAGCGATTTTGGGAAAGTGCTGAAATTGCGGTGTTCGGCGGCTTTCCACGGCTCCGTTTTCGGGGCGGATTGCATTTTACCTTTACGTGTGCGTAAGATAATTCTTAACCGTTGGCCGGATGCGGAGAGGACCGTTTACGACTGCGGGAGAGGATCATCATCTCGGGAGGAGAGATCAGACCATGCGTTCTATCATCATTGCGGCAGCATTCGCGCTTTCGGCCTTCACGGCACAGGCCGCCGAACCCATCGAAGGCAACTGGAAGACCGCGTCGGGCGCCACAGCACAGATCGCGCCTTGCGGCGGTTCCTTCTGCGTGACGCTGAAGAGCGGCCAGCATAATGGCAAGCAGATCGGCAAGATGGCCGGCAGCGGCGACAGCTACAAGGGCGAGATCACCGACCCTGAAACCGACAAGACCTATTCCGGCTCGGGCTCCGTCTCCGGCAACTCGCTGAAGATGAAGGGCTGCGTCATGGCCGTGCTCTGCAAGAGCCAGACCTGGACGCGCCTCTAAGGCATTAGACGTTTCCAGACACAAAAGGGGCGCCGGCTGCAACCGGCGCCCCTTCTGCGTTCACGGGCGGATCAGATCGGCTGGCCGACATCGATGCGATTGCCGTCGGGATCCTCGAAGACGAAGGCGCGCAGTCCGTAGTCCTTGTCCTGGAGACGCTTGACGACCTTCAGACCTCGCTGCTGCACGAGGTCATGCAGATGGTCGATGTTCTCGACCATCATATGGGCGACGTTGAAGTCGGCCGCCTTGTGGTTCTTCTGAAGGGTGAGATGCAGTTCGGCCTCGTCACGCTGCAGGATCATGAAGCCGACGGGGCTGCCGTTCTCGAAGACTTTCTGAAATCCGAGCAGGCCGACATAGAAGGCCTGAGCCCGCTCGATATCCTTGACGGGCAAGGTCGCGGCAATGCGCCCGAAGCGGAGGGCGCCTTCGTGTTTTTCAGTCATGGGTGAAACCCTGTTGCCGGAGGGCGGGTCGGATGGTGACGGTGCACCAAGCGCGAGGCCATTCGGTAAGGAGAGCAAGACGGGACGGTGCCCATCGGCCCCCATTATGACCAGAAGCCGCCGAGAGAAAAGAGGCTGCCGTGAGGGAGCGTGAATTTCAGTTAACCCTTCTGAATGCCAGATGAACCCTCATCTCAGACCGCATTCAGGCAGGCCTTGCTAAAACACTCCCATCAGATCGGAAGGGAGCAAGGACATGGCCAAGCTGACACGGCGTTTCACCATCATCTCGCTGACCATGGCGCTATTCGCCTTCATGTTCGGCCAGCTCGTCGTGCACAACCAGCCGGGCGTTCGCCACCTGTCTTCATCGGGACTGGTCGCAAGCTGCGCACCGACAGGCCTCAACAGCTGCCGCCCCACCTTCTGATCCGAACTCTGGCGCAGGCGGCACCAGACACCGCCTTCGAAGAATCTTGATGATGCGTCGACGACGTCGTTTGCTTGTCAAGTTTCGTTTCCTATAATGCGCCATGAACACACGAATCTTGTCCCCAGCACCCCAGAACTCCATCAGCCCCGAGCCTTATCAGCCTCAGGTCTTCACAGATGCAACGGCGGCGGTCGATGCGCTGACCGTGCTCTATGAGCGCAACACGACCTTCCTGATCGAGGCCTTTTCGGCGCTGGCCAAAGGCGGGCCGATCGAGGGCCGCTACCGGGCCTTATATCCGCAGGTCAGCATCGAGACGACGAGCTTCGGCCATGTCGACAGCCGTCTCTCCTATGGCCACGTGACCTCGCCCGGCATCTACACCACGACGATCACCCGGCCGCAGCTCTTCCGCCATTATCTCAAGGAACAGCTGGCACTTCTGATGCGCAATCATCAGGTGCCGATTACGGTGTCGGAATCAACGACGCCGATCCCGTTGCATTTCGCCTTCGCGGAAGGCGCGCATGTCGAGGCCTCGGCCGGCGGCCTCGTCGACATGCAGCTGCGCGACATCTTCGATACGCCAGACCTCACCGTCACCGATGACGAGATCGCCAACGGCGAATACGAGCCGCTGCCCGGCGAGCCGCATCCGCTGGCACCGTTCACCGCGCAACGCATCGACTATTCGCTGGCGCGGCTCTCGCATTACACGGCGACGAGCGCCAATCATTTCCAGAACTTCGTGCTGTTCACGAACTACCAGTTCTATGTCGATGAATTCTGCGCCTATGCGCGCAAGCTGATGGCCGATGGCGGTGGCGACTACACCGCCTTCGTCGAGCCCGGCAATATCCTGACGCCGGCCGGCCATACGGAACCGACAGAAGGCGTGGCGCTGGGGCGCCTGCCGCAGATGCCGGCCTATCACCTGAAAAAGAAGGGCCATGGCGGCATTACCGTGGTCAATATCGGTGTCGGCCCGTCCAACGCCAAGACGATCACCGACCATATTGCCGTGCTTCGCCCGCATGCCTGGCTGATGCTCGGCCATTGCGCCGGGCTTCGCAACAGCCAGCGTCTGGGCGATTACGTGCTGGCGCATGCCTATATGCGCGAGGACCATGTTCTCGACGATGACCTGCCGGTCTGGGTGCCGATCCCGGCGCTGTCAGAAGTGCAGCTCGCGCTGGAAGACGCGGTGGAGGAGATCACCGGCTATGAAGGTTTCGAGCTGAAGCGCATCATGCGCACCGGCACGGTCGCGACCATCGACAACCGCAATTGGGAACTGCGCGACCAGCGCGGACCGGTGAAACGCCTCTCCCAGGCACGTGCCATCGCACTCGACATGGAATCGGCGACGATCGCCGCCAACGGCTTCCGCTTCCGTGTGCCCTACGGCACGCTGCTCTGCGTCTCTGACAAGCCGCTGCATGGCGAGTTGAAGCTACCGGGCATGGCGACGGCCTTCTACAAGACGCAGGTCAGCCAGCATCTGCAGATCGGCATCCGAGCGCTCGAAAAGCTCGGCGCCATGCCAACCGAGGCGCTGCATTCGCGCAAGCTCAGAAGCTTCTTCGAGACGGCGTTCCAATAACAAGATCAAGCGGGCGGCTCACAGGCCGCCCGCTTTCGTTCAGGCCCTTTGCCAGGCCGAAACTCTGGAACCACCGAAGAGAGCTTCGGAGGGCATTTTGAAGATGAAGTAGGGATTGAGCAGCGGCAGCGCGCTCACCTCGTCGAGCCTTCGCAGCTGGTCGTCATCGAGGGTGACGTCGAGCGATGCGATGTTCTGCGTCAGCTGCTCCACGCGGCTGGCCCCGACGAGTACGGACGAAACGCCATTGCGCCTGGTCACCCAAGCAAGCGCCACTTCCGCCGGCGATCGGCCGAGTTCATCGGCCACCTCTTTCACGACATCGACGATAGCGAAGTTGCGCTCGGTAAACAGCATGCCGCCATAGGGATTGTCGCCATTCAGGCGGCCGTCGCTTTCGCTCTCGGCGGTCGCTGCACCGCTGTCGGGCACCTCGGTGGGCCGGTTTGCGTGCTCCAGCATGCGGCGGTCGTATTTGCCGGTGAGCAGGCCGAAGGCGAGCGGGCTCCAAGGGACAAGCCCCATACCGAACTCCGCCGCGGCGGGCAATACTTCCAGCTCGACGCCGCGCTCGATCAACGAATGGCCGTATTGCAAACCGATCGGGGTGGGCAGACCATGGGCGGCCGCGAGCGTCGCCACCTTCGCGACATACCAGGCGGGTGTGTTGGAGAAGCCGTAATGCAATATCTTGCCGGCGCGCACCGCCCGGGTCAGCGTCTCCAGCACCTCTTCAGCCGGCGTGACCTGATCCCAGACATGCATCCAATACATGTCGATATAATCGGTCTTCAGCCTCTTAAGTGAACCCTCGATGCCGAGCCGGATATTCTTGGCACCGTTGCCGGCCCATAGCGGCGTGCCCTGGCCGCGGGCAAAGCCGGATTTCGTTGCAATCACCAGACGGTCGCGCAGACCGCTGTCGGCAACGAACCGACCCAGCATTTCCTCGCTCTGCCCTGCGGAATAGATGTCGGCGGTATCGAGAAAGTTGCCGCCTGCGGCAACATAGGTGTCGAACAGGTCCCGCGAGACCTTTTCCCCTGCACCCCAGCGCTCGGCGCCGAAGGTCATGGTTCCCAGAGCCAGTGGGCTGACGATCAGGCCCGAACGGCCCAGCGTGCGATAATCTGTCAGGTTCATGTGGAAGCTCCTTCGTTGGCGTCTGGAAGGAGATAGGCCGCCAGAGCCTCGAGGATTAGCGCTTGCGTCCCGCATGCCGTTGTGAGCAGCATTCATGAATGGAGCGCAATGAACTCAATGATCTTCTCGCCTTCGCCACGGTCGCCCGCGAGCGCAGTTTTACGCGCGCGGCTGCCAAGCTCGGCGTCTCGCCCTCGGCACTCAGCCATGCCATGCGCAGCCTCGAGGCGCGGCTCGACGTGCGGCTTCTTGCCCGTACCACACGCAGCGTCGCTCCGACCGAAGCCGGCGAGCGTCTCCTCGACACCGTATCGCCTGCCTTTGCCAGCATCGAGGAGGGTCTGGCGTCGCTCGCGCATTGGCGGCACAGCGTGTCCGGAACCGTGCGGCTCACCGCCTCGACCTATGCCGCGCAAACCGTGCTGCTCCAGAAGCTTCCCGCCTTCCTGCTCGCCCATCCCGAGGTCAAGGTCGAGATCAATGTCGAGGATCGCCTGAGCGATATCGTCTCGGAAGGCTTCGATGCCGGCATCCGCTTTCACATGTCGGTCGACAAGGACATGATCGCCATCCCCGTCGGACCGACGCTCCGAACCGTCATCGTCGGCACGCCCGCCTATTTCGAGCGACATCCGCCCCCGCGGGTTCCAGCCGACCTGCAGGACCATGTCTGCGTCGGCTTTCGCCTGAAATCCGGTGCGGTCATGGCCTGGGATCTGGAAGAGAATGGCCGGGAATTTCGCTTCCGTCCGACCGGGCAATTCATCGCCAATGATGGCGCCCTGATGGCCGCTGCCGTCCGGGCAGGCGCAGCGCTCGGCTACATGATGGAAGAGGAAGTGGCTGGCGAAATCGCCGAGGGTCGGTTGATCCAGGTGCTCGATGCCTGGTGCGTGCCCTTCCCCGGCCTGCACCTCTACCACCCCAGCCGCCGCCAGTCGCCCCCTGCACTTCGCGCGCTGATTGCGGCACTTCGGGAGTGAATGATGGGGACCGCACCTTCTGCCACGTCCTACTGCCGAGCTGCATATTTGGCAGCCATGCAGCCAGTCTCCGGACTAGGATCGCTTAGACGGCGCGAGCAGAACAGCGATCCCTGTGCCAACGAAGGCCGAAATTAGGATCAGAAGGTGTGCATTGACGGCGGCCTTGCCGATGATCGCCAAAGAGGACGTCGATGACGCTGCCCCGAAGGACAGGGCGCCGGCGACGATGCCGGCGGGGTAGGTTCCGACGCCACCTGGCGCATGGACCGGCAAGACGGAGGACAGTTCGCCACCCAGCGCACCGCCGAAGCTCGCTGCCAGCGGGGTGACGTCCATGAGACGTAGCACCCAGGCCAGCACCACGACCTTGACGCCCCAGTTCAGCAAGGTCGCTCCCCAGGCTCGCAGAAAGGCAGAAGGACCGGCCGGCAAGCCTCGCTCGATATCGTCCACCAAGAGCCGCAGCCGTTCGGGCAACCGTCTCGCCAATCGCAGGATCGGGCCCTTCAAGCCAAAAAGCGGCAGTGGGGCAAGGAGGAAAGCCAACCAGAGCGCAACGGCCCAGGATGCACCTCCCTGCCCGAGCACGAGGCCAATACCGGCCGCCGCAAGGAGTGCATGAAGGTCGAGAAGGCGCATGACGAGCAAGGCGGCCGTGGCACGTGCCAGTGGCATACCGAATTCCGAGCGCATCAGAAGCGGAAAGCTCGCCTCACCGGAGCGCAGTGGCAGCATGATGTTGAGGAGATTATGGACCAGGGTCAGCTTGAGCAATCGGCGGAACTGGCCTTGGGTCTCTTTCGGAAAATAGTCAGCGACGCGCCAGCAGCGCACGCCATAGGTCAAGATCAACAGCGTCAGGGCAACAACCAGGGGCAAGATGCCGATCGCTGCCAGCTGCCGCACCAGTGTGGGTATACCGAACGCGACCTGGAGGAAGACGGCGTAGCCAACCAGCGTTCCGCCGGTCACGAGCCACATGCGATTGCGCCGGAACCACCGCTCCTGACTGGCATCCTGATTTGATTTCATATAGTCGTGCACCCACAGATGGTTCCGGTCGGCCTTAGCATGAAAGGGCGGGTCCGGACCACCGGCGCGACATGGAGTTTATGCGTGAGTGCGATGATCGAAACGAGCCTGGAGAGCACCGTAGTGACCGATGCTCCGGAACTCTCCCTCGTGGTGCCGATTTTCAACGAAGAAGAAAGCGTCGGGCCCCTGATCGAGCGGATCGAAGAGGCCATGGCGGCTTTTCCCGGCACGTGGGAACTCGTGCTTGTCGATGATGGCAGCGCAGACCGAACGCTTCTCACAGCACGCGGGTATCTTGTTCGCCCCGGCCTCGACCTCAAGATCGTTGAACTACAGCGCAATTTCGGCCAAACGGCCGCCATGCAGGCCGGCATCGACACGGCTCGTGGCCGTCTGATCGCCACGCTCGACGGCGACCTTCAGAACGATCCGAAGGACATCCCCTCGATGGTCAAGGCGCTCGAAGAACGCGAGCTCGACCTTCTCGTCGGCTGGCGCAAGAACCGCAAGGATGGTCTCGTCCTGCGCAAGATCCCGTCCTGGTGTGCGAACTACCTGATCGGCCGCATCACCGGCGTGAAGCTGCACGATTATGGCTGCAGCCTGAAGATCTACCGCGCCTCCGTCATCAAGCAGGTCAAGCTAATGGGCGAGATGCATCGCTTCATCCCGGCTTGGGTCGCGAGCGTGGTTCCCAGCTCGCGTATCGGCGAAATGGAAGTGACCCATCACGCCCGCCAGCATGGCACCTCGAAATACGGCATTTCCCGCACGTTCCGGGTGATCCTCGATCTGCTGTCGGTAATGTTCTTCATGCGCTACAAGGCACGGCCAGGCCACTTCTTCGGGTCTCTTGGCCTCGGCACCGGCTTTTTGAGCGCCCTGATCCTCGCCTGGCTGTTCATCGAGAAAGTCATATTTGGCGAGGATATCGGCGGCCGGCCGCTACTCATCCTCGGTTTCATGCTGTTCCTGTCCTCCGTCCAGCTGATCACCACCGGCATCCTGGCCGAAATGATCGCCAGGACCTATTACCGCGATGACGCCCAGCCGAACTACATCGTGCGGACGGTGTTTCAGAAGGGCGACTGACCTTGTCTGGATGGAGCGAGCGGATTTCGCGCCTGGCGCCTTCGATCCTCTGGATATTCGCGCTCTATTACATCAGCCAGATTGTCGTCCGGCTCTTGCTGCCGGACGGACTGCGGATCGACGAAGCGCAACAGGTTTTCCTCTCGCAATGGTTCGCCGCGGGCTATGACGCGCAACCGCCGCTCTACAACTGGGTCCAGCAGCTGATTTTTGCGGTCGTCGGCGACTATCTGTTCGGGCTCGCGCTGCTGAAATCGATCACATTGTTTGCGATCGTTGCCAGCTATTACCTGCTCGCGCGGATGCTGGTGAAGAACGCGTCCTTCGCGGTTCTGGCGGCGCTCGGCCTCTTTCTCATCCCGCAGATGTTCTGGCAGGCCCAGCGTGATCTGACGCATACGACAGCCACAATGCTGTTGCTGAACCTGCTGATGATCTCGTCCGTGATGGTCCTACGATCGCCCACGGTGCGGAACTACCTGCTGCTCGGCACCGCAATCGGCCTCGGCATGCTGACCAAGTACAATTTCGCGCTGTTCCTGCCGGCACTCGGCGTGGCCGTTTTGCTCCATCCGGAAGGTCGGGCCCGCATTTTCAACTGGCGCATTCTTGCAGCGGCAGCCATCGCCACGCTGATCATCCTGCCGCACGCCCTCTGGTTCATCGAGAATTTGAAACTGGCATCATCGGTGACGGTCGCCCGTATGGGCGAGGAGGCAGATGGCACCGGCAGGCTCGGCCAGATCGCAATCGGCCTCGGCAATCTCGCGGCAATCGCGTTCGTCATCGCCGCACCGGCGCTCGCCGCGTTCGGGCTTGCCTTCGGCAAGACTGCCCCGAAGGCGTGGACGACCGGTACGGTGGAAAGCCGATTCATTGGAAGCTTTCTCGCCACCATCCTGGCCCTCCTCGTCGTACTGATCCTCGCGGTCACCTTCACCACGATGCGTGACCGCTGGATGCTGCCCCTTCTGCAGATGCTGCCGCTCTATATCGCGTTGAAGCTCGAAGCACAGGGCCTGGACCCGCAGGCCGCCCTGCGGCGACTTATGCCGGTTGCGGTTGGCATCATCGCCCTGCTGCCCTTCGCTACCTTCATTGCCGGGTCCCGCTCCACCTCGCACTACCAGCAGCCGTTCAGCGCCTTTCGAGACACCTTCATGGAGCGCGAGCAGGTGGCGCCGGCGATCATCGCAACCCCTGACTGGACTACGGCCGGCAACCTGAAAATGCGCTGGCCCGACGCTTCGGTGATTTCCACCCAGTTCCTCAATCTGCAAAGCCGCGACGACGTGTCGACAGCAGGCGCGATTGCGCTGGTGTGGCGTGGCGAGGGTCCGGTGGCACCTGAGGCCTTGGCAGACTGGGCGAGTACCAACTTCGGTACGGATGTGTCGTTACTGCCGTCGCAGACCATCACGCTGCCCTTCACCGGCCATCCGGATAAGCTGGCTCCGCCCTTCAGCTATATCCTGATCAGGCGCTGATACGGCCGAAGACGTCAAACCTCCACGATCTCGGCCTCGCACCGCACCGGAAAGTTCACCGAATTGGCGATGAAGCATTTCTCGTGGGCGTCGCCATGGAGTTCCAGCGCGAGTTCGGGGAAGGTGCCGCGCTTGATGGTCACGTGGGGCTTGAGCACGACGTCGACGAAGCGGCCTGTGCCGTCCGCGTCCATCTCCATGACCCCTTCGGCGTGATCCTCATAGGCTGTGACGATGACGCCCGAGACCGCGCAGAAATGCAGGTACCAGAGCTTATGACAGGCGGACAGCGAGGCCAGGAACAGATCCTCCGGGTTCCACCGCGCCGGATCTCCCCGAAAGGCCGGATCCGCAGAGGCGAGAATATCAGGCTTGCCTTCAGCTGAAATCAGATGGTCGCGACCGTAGTCACGATAGGCGGAGGTGCCCGTTCCGGCATTGCCCTGCCACGTGACGGTGACCCGGTATTCGTGCCGCTTCTCACCCATCGAGCTTCCTCCCTTTTGCGAATCCGGTGTCATCATAGGCTGCGACTTCGGCAAGCGCCAAGCGTGGGTGATCGCAGAATTTTCAGAACGCCCTCTTGCACAGATCAAACTAAGATATATCTTAGATGCAATTCCAATTGAGAAAGAACCCATCATGAGACATTGCAATTCCAGCCGCGGCGAACGCGGCAATCCATTTTTCGCCTTCCGAGAAGCCATGCATGCCATGCGCCACGGCGCCCCCTTTGGCGGCCCCATGGGCGGCGGCCCGCGCGGCCGGGGCGGCGAGCGGCGGCGCATGTTCGAAGGCGGCGAGCTTCGCCTCGTGCTCTTGAAGCTGATCGAAGACCAGCCGCGGCACGGCTACGACCTGATCCGCGAAATCGAGAGCCTCTCCGGCGGTGCTTATGCGCCCTCGCCCGGTGTCGTCTATCCGACCATGACGCTGCTGCTCGACATGGGCCTGGCCGAGGAAGTCGAAAGCGACGGTCCGCGCAAGCTGATGACGATCACGGATGCCGGTCGCGAGCATCTTGCCGAGCGGGCTGACGAGGTCGCAATCGCGATCGGCCGCCTGACAGCCCTTGCAAAGGTCAGCGAAAGAACCGATGCAGCGCCTGTTCGGCGCGCCATGCACAACCTCAAGCAGGCCCTGCACGACTGTCTGTCACGCGAGGGCTCCACCCGCGAGACGCAATTGGAGGTCGCCCGCATCCTCGACGAGGCGGTCGGCAAGATCGAAAGGCTCTGAGAATGGCAATATCCACCACCACCGTTCCGACCGAAAACGGCTGGAAGTATCTCCAACAGCTCTGCAAGCACTGGGCGCACAAGCTCGCCGTCGAGCTGGACGAGCAGAACCACAAGGCCACCGTCAAATTCGACGAGGCCGTGGCGTCCATGCAATGCGATGCAGCGACGCTGACGGTCTCGATCGAGACGGACGATGCCGCAAAGCTCGAGATCTACCAGGACGTCGTGGCGAGCCATCTCGACCGGTTCGCCTTCCGCGAGGCGCCCCTGCCTTTCGACTGGAAGGTCGCCTGAGCTTTGCGGGCTCTTGGCTACAGTGGGAACCTCAACCGATTGATCAGCCTCCAACCGGAGGCTGATCACCTTGACAGAGACAAGTGCAAGTTACCCTTCTAACAGTCGAATTCCCCCAAGATAAGAACTTTCACCACCGGCGAAAGTTGCTAGAAAGCCGAATGGGCGGACAAGGTCGCTGGACGAATGGGGGATTGCTATGACTGTGGTAACAAGAACATCGACATCTTGGTTTTCGCGTCTGGGCGGGGCGCTGACGGGTGCTGTGTTCGGCTTTATTCTACTCATCGTGGCAATCGTCGCGCTATTCTGGAACGAAGGACGATCGGTCGCGACTTATGAATCTCTGGTGGAAGGCCAGTCGATCGTCGTCAGCACCGATGCAGCGCGGATCGATCCTGCGCTCGATGGCAAGCTGGTGCATATCGAAAGCGCCGTGGTTCCGCAGGCTGACGTCGTCGATGCGGATACGGGGATCAGCGCAAGCGGCGTGATCGGTCTGGCGCGCAAGGTCGAAATGTATCAGTGGGTCGAGGAAAAGAGCAGCACGACCGAGAAGAAGCTGGGCGGAGGCGAAGAAACCGTGACCACCTACAGCTATTCCAAGGAATGGAGCGAAAAAGCCCAGGATTCCTCGAAGTTCCAGGAAACGACAGGACACGATAATCCGGAATTCTGGCTGCCATCAACGGAAACTCTTGCGGAAACGGCGCGATTGGGAGCCTTCACCGTGGAGGGCTCGCAGCTCGCATCCGCTGGCACGCGACAAGCCTTGCCGATCACCGCTGAAACAGCGGCCGAGGCCTCCGAAGCGCTCGGCTATCCCGGCGAGGGCCGTGCCGTCACGCAGGCGCTTTACTTCGGCGCCGATGAAAAGGCGCCACGGGTCGGGGACACCCGTATCCGCTTCGAGAAGATCGTGCTGCCCGAAGTCAGCGTTGTGGCCATGCAGCGTGGTGATCGCCTAGCCGAATACACCACCGAAAATGGCTACACGCTCTTCCTGCTCGCCGCTGGCCGCGAAACCTCGGACAAAATGTTCGCCGACGGCCAGACCGGCAATGTTGTTCTGACTTGGGTCATTCGCGCAGCGGGGATCCTGGGTTTGTTCGTCGGCTTTGCCCTCATCCTGCGGATCTTCAGCGTGATCGGTGACGTCATTCCGTTTGTCGGCACCCTGATCGGCTTCGGGACGGGTCTGATCTCGTTCGTCCTGGCGATCGCGGTCGGCGTAACTGTCATTGCGATCGGCTGGTTCGCTGTCAGGCCGCTGCTATCGATCGGGCTGATCGTGGGCGTGGTCGCGATTATCTGGGCCTATTCCAGATATGTCCGCAAACAGACGTCCGAGCCTGTGGCATGAATTGCCGGCTCGGGGCTCTGTAACGAACCTTGGGCACTTCCGCATCAAAGAAGCAAGACTTGAACAAGAGCGGCCTTGCCAAACACCGGCAGGGCCGGTCTAAGCTTGTCCGACAACAGGAGGACATCGCCATGACCGCACTCACCATTCCCGATCTTGCCGGCAAGGCCGTACTCATCACCGGCGCGTCGAGCGGGATCGGCGAAGCGCTTGCCCGCGGCTTCGCAGCCCAGGGCGCGCTGGTTGGATTGCACTACAATTCCAACGCTGAAGCAGCCCATGCGATCGCTGGCGATATCGAGGCTTCAGGCGGCAGCGTCGTTCTCGTCAAGGCGGACGCCGCTTCCTCAGAGGCCATGGCCGAGGCTGTCGCCCATGTGGCGAAGACCTTCGGGCGGCTCGACGGTGTGATCAACAATGCCGGCAGCATGATCGCCCGTGTGCTCTATGAGGACATGACGGACGCGCAATATGACAAGGTGATGGACGTGAATGCCCGCTCGGTGCTGTCCACCACGCAGGCGGCCGTCAACCATCTCAAGCGCGAAGGGGGCTTCATCATCAACACGACCTCGGTCGCCGCCCGTACGGGTGGCACCGCGGGCTCGGGCGTCTATGGCTCGTCCAAGGCGTTTGTTGCTGCGGTCACCAAGGGCATGGCGCTGGAATTCGGCAAATACAACATCCGCGTCAATGCGGTGGCGCCTGGCGTCATCACCACGCCCTTCCAGGACAAATACGCCCTGCCCGGCCAGCTCGATCAGGTGGCGGGAAGCGTGCCGCTCAAGCGCACAGGGACGCCACAGGATTGCGTCGGCGCCTATCTCTTTCTGGCGTCAGAGATGCTGTCCGGCTACATCACGGGGCAGACGATCGATGTGAATGGTGGGCAGTTCATGCCGTGAGGCAAAAGGCGCCGGTCCCGCCGGAGCCTTCTGTGCTTGCAATCGGCCTCACCCCTCGCCGCGATTGTCCTTCAGCCAGTCCAGACCATTGCGCAGCGTGTCGACTGCCTGGTCGATCTCGGAACGCGAGATGATCAGCGGCGGGGAGAAGAGCATGCGGTCGCCGGTGGCGCGCAGCACGACGCCGGCGTTGACGCACTGGTTGCGCACGCCCGTCCCCGTATCATCAGGCTTCTTGAAACGGCGGCGGGTGGCCTTGTCGGCCGCGATCTGGACGGCGCCCATCAGGCCGACGCTGACAGCTTCGCCGACGAGTTCGTGGTCGGTGAGCGAGGCGAGCGCCTGTGCGAGATAGGGGCCGGTATCGTCACGGACGCGATCGACCAGACCTTCTTCCTCGATGATGCGGATGTTTTCCAGCGCTGCAGCTGCCGCCACCGGGTGACCGGAATAGGTGTAACCGTGGTAGAAATCGCCGAGTTCGTTGACCATGACTTCTGCCACGCGGTCGGAGACGAGAACGCCACCGATCGGCAGGTAGCCAGAGGATAGGCCCTTGGCGATCGGCGCGAGATCCGGCTCGAAATCATAATGCTGGTGGCCGAACCAAGAGCCCAGACGGCCGAAACCCGAGATGACTTCGTCAGCGACGAGCAGGATCTGATATTTGGCGCAGATGCGCTTGATCTCCGGCCAGTAGGTCGAGGGCGGTACGATGACACCGCCTGCCCCCTGGATCGGCTCGGCAACGAAGGCGGCGACATTCTCTTCGCCGAGCTCGATGATCTTCTCTTCGAGCTCGCGGGCGACCTTCAGGCCGAAATCCTCAGGTGTCAGATCCCCGCCCTCAGCATACCAGTAGGGCTGGTTGATGTGGTGGATACCTTCGATCGGCAGATTGCCCTGCTCGTGCATCCACTTCATGCCGCCGAGCGAGGCGCCGGCGACGGTGGAGCCGTGATAGGCGTTCTTGCGGGCGATCACCTGGGTCTTCGTCTCGTGGCCCAGCGCCTTCCAATAGACGCGCGCCATGCGGAACCAGGTGTCGGAGGCTTCTGAGCCGGAATTGGAGAAGAAGACGCGGTTGATCTTCGGCCCGGTCTTTTCGGCGATCTTCTGGGCGAGCAGCGTGGTCGGCGGCGTCGTGGTGCCGAAAAAGGTGTTGTAGTAGGGCAGTTCCAGCATCTGGGCGTGGACCACGTCGGCGATCGACTTGCGGCCATAGCCGACATTGACGCACCAGAGGCCAGCAAAGGCGTCGAGATACTGCTTGCCGGTCGAGTCCCAGATATGCACGCCTTCCGCCCGGGTGATGATCTTGGTGCCGGCCGCATTCAGCTTCTTCATGTCCGAGAAGGGATGAAGATGATGGGCGGCATCGATGGCACCGAGATTGGAGACGGCGGTCACTGGCTTGTTCATAGGTCTGGTCCTTGACCGGGGCGGAAGCTCTTGCTTTCACGGCCAAACTTGGTCCGCGTGCCTGCCTTGCCCCGCATTGAAAGGCGGAACATTATCGGCTACGAACATGACCGTCCAAAACGCGTTTGGCAAGGCACCGATTGCCGCGTTCCTCCGGCCAAATCCGCCCCGAAAGCCAACGAGAGTTTTCCCATGACAGCACCGACCGAGGCCGCCGATCAGACCGCAGCCGACCCTTCCGCTCGCATCGAGGTGCTGCTTGTCGGCATGAATGGCGACCTGCGCGGCAAGATGATCCCGCTGAAAGCCGAGGACAAGGTCTGGAAGAACACGGTGCGCCTGCCGGCCTCCACCCAGTCTCTCGACATCTGGGGCGACGACAATGACGACATCACCAAGATCTCGCTGACGCTGGGCGATCCCGATGGCATCTGTGCGCCGGACAAGAATTCGCTGACCACGCTTCCCTGGGGGCCCGCCGGCTCCAAGCAGGTGCTCGCCACCATGCACACGCTCTCCGGCGAGCCGCATTATGTGTGCCCGCGCGCCATCCTTGCCAATGTGATGAAGCGCTTCGAGGAGAAGGGCCTGACGCCGGTTGTTGCCACCGAACTCGAATTCTATGTGATGGAGCCTGACTTCCGCGACACCGGCGTGCCGATGCCGCCGAAGGCGCTGGTCATGAACGGCGAGGTCGAGGGCTACCAGCTCTATGACATGCGCGCGACCGCCGCGATGGAAGACTTCCTCGATACGGTGCGCGAATACTGCGACCACATGGGCCTGCCAGCGGACGCGACGACTGCCGAATTCGGTCCCGGCCAGTTCGAAGTCAATCTGTTGCACAAGCCGGATGCCATGGCGGCTGCCGATGACTGCATCTATCTGAAGCGCGTCGTTGATTTCGCCGCCCGTCGCCACGGCTTCAAGGCTACCTGCATGGCCAAGCCCTATGGCGATCACGCGGGTTCGGGCCTGCATGTGCATGCCTCGATCATCGACAAGGATGGTCGAAACATCCTCGACGCAAAGGGCGGAGATCCGGTGAAGCTGAAGTCGATCACCGCCGGCATGCTGAAAAGCATGCAGGATGCGCAGCTGATCTTCGCGCCGTTCGCCAATTCCTATCGCCGTTTCCAGCCGGGCTCCTTTGCGCCCGACAAGATCGACTGGGGTTTTGGCAATCGCGGCACCGCGATCCGCATTCCGGACAAGGACGGCCCGGCCGCACGCATCGAGCACCGTGTCGCGGGAGCGGACGCTAATCCGCATCTGCTGCTCGCCGCCATCCTCGGCGGCATCCTGCTTGGCCTCGACGAGGATCTCGATCCAGGCCAGGTCACGACGCCGGATAGCGCGCCTGAAAACCCCGACATGCTGACCTATGATTTCCTGACCGCCGTCGAGCGCTTCCGGGCCTCGGCCTTCATCGCCGACATCTTCGGCGCCGAATACCAGCGCATCTATGGCGACACCAAGCGCAAGGAGGCCATGGCCTATCTGCGCACCGTGTCGAGCTTCGACTACCAGACCTATCTGCCGCGGATCTGATCCGCGACCAGACCTCTCCTAGCGATCGATCATCAGACGGGGGTGGCCCTCAAGCCGCCCCTGTCGCAATTTTGACAGCAGATGACGCGATAATTTTATTTCGCCATAAAACGGTCACACGAAATCTTCGGTCCAAGTCACAGGCAAGCAATCAAATTTCCTCCCCAAAATTGGGGTGGCCGCAGAAAATGCGGGTTGTGTCGGCTTCCTGAATAATCTTCTCTCCCTTTCCGTTAACGTGAACTGGGAGTTCCAAACGATGTCTATCCAGACGCGCCGACTGCTCGGCACCTCTCTTCTCCTCACCTCCATTCTGTTTGGCGCGAGCCAGGCACTGGCCGAAGTCGTGCTTCATCGCGGCAATTCCGGCGAGCCGCAGACGCTCGATCAGGCCAATACCTCGATCGATATCGAGGCCTTCATTCTGAAGGATCTCTACGAGGGTCTGACCATCTATGACGCCAAGGGCGAGATCGTCCCGGGCGCTGCCGAAAGCTGGACCATTTCCGACGACGGCACGGTCTACACCTTCAAGATCCGCGAAAACGCCAAGTGGTCGGACGGCTCGCCGGTGACGGCTGAAGACTTCGTCTACTCGATCCAGCGCGTCCAGAACCCGGAAACCGCAGCCAAATACGCCAACATCCTTTACCCGATCAAGAATGCCGAAAAGGCCAACAAGGGTGAAGCGAAGCTGGAAGAGATCGGCGCAAAGGCCGTCGACGCAAAGACGCTGGAAATCACGCTGGAGCGCGCAACGCCGTTCTTTCTTGAACTGCTTGCCCACCAGACCGCCCTTCCCGTTTCCAAGGCCAGCCTCGAAAAGAACGGCAAGGACTTCGTCAAGCCGGGCGTGATGGTCTCGAACGGCGCCTACAAGCTCGAAAGCCATGTGCCGAACGACAACCTCGTCGTGGTGAAGAACGAAAATCACTGGGATGCCGCCAATACCCAGATCGACAAGGTCGTCTTCTACCCGATCGACGATCAGGCCGCTTCGGTCCGTCGTTTCGAAGCGAAGGAAATGGACCTCGTCTACAACTTCTCGGCCGACCAGATCGACCGCCTGAAGGAAAGCTATGGCGAGCAGGTCCGCGTTTCGCCGTCGGCTTCGACCTATTACTACGTCTTCGACACCCGCCAGGAGCCCTATAGCGACGTGCGCGTCCGCCAGGCCCTGTCGATGGCCGTCGATCGCGACTTCCTGGCCGAGGAGATCTACTCCGGTGCACAGCTGCCGACCTACTCCCTCGTTCCGGATGGTCTCGGCGGCTATGCTGCAGCCAAGGCCGACTTCGCCGAGATGTCGCAGCTCGACCGCGAAGACAAGGCGATCGAACTGATGAAGGAAGCCGGTTACGGTGAAGGCGGCAAGCCGCTCAACATCGAGATCCGCTACAACACCAACCCGAACCACGAGCGCGTCGCCACCGCGATCGCCGACATGTGGAAGAACACGTTCGGCGCCAGCGTCACCATGACGAACCTCGACGTCGCCTCGCACTACGCCTACCTGCAGGAAGGCGGCGCCTTCAACGTTGCTCGCGCAGGCTGGGTTTCGGACTATGCGGATGCGGAAAACTTCCTCGCCCTCAACGTCTCGAGCAACACCTCGTTCAACTACGGGAAGTACAACAACCCGGAATTCGACGCGCTGATGGCGAAGTCCTATACCGAGGCCGATGCCGAAGCCCGCAAGAAGATCATGCATGACGCCGAAGTCATCCTGATGCGCGATCAGCCGATCGCTCCGCTGATGAGCACGGCCAATCTGTGGCTGGTTTCCGACCGCGTCAGCGGCTGGCAGGATAACGCCGCCAACGAGCACCTCAGCCGCTTCCTTCGCGTCGCTGAATAATCTCGTCACGTGACCGGACGACGCACGGGCAAACCGCGCGTCGTCCTCTCAGGAGCAGGACATGACATCCTTCGTACTCCGGCGGCTCATGAGCGCCGTTCCGACGATCTTCATCGTCGTCACCATTTCATTCTTTCTGATGCGGTTTGCGCCCGGCGGCCCCTTCAATCTTGAGCGCCCGCTGCCGCCCCAGACCATGGCCAATATCATGGCCACCTACAAACTCGACCAGCCGCTGATCAGCCAGTATCTGAGCTATATCGGCAATGCCGTCACCGGCGATCTCGGCCCGAGCTTCATCTACAAGGACAACACCGTCTCGGAGCTGATGGGCAAGGCCCTGCCCTATTCGATCCAGCTCGGCGGCATCGCCATCCTCGTTGCGCTGATCGGCGGCGTTCTCCTCGGCACGGTCGCGGCACTCAGGCAAAACAGCACGATCGATTTCGCCGTCATGTCCTTTGCGACAATCGGCGTGACGATCCCCAATTTCGTCGTGGGTCCGGTGCTGACGCTCCTGTTTGCCGTGATCCTCAACTGGCTGCCCGCCGGCAGCTGGGGCGATGGGTCGCTGCGCTATCTCATCCTGCCGGTCACGGCGCTGGCGCTGCCGCAGCTTGCGGTCTTTGCCCGCCTTACCCGCGGCGCGATGATCGAGGCACTGCATACCGACCATATCCGCACGGCACGCGCTTACGGCCTACCCTCGCGTGTCGTGGTCGTCACGCATGCGATGCGCGGCGCGATGCTGCCGATCGTCTCCTATCTCGCACCTTGCGCTGCCGCCCTTCTCACCGGCTCCGCCGTGGTCGAGACGATCTTCACCATCCCCGGTGTCGGCCGTTACTTCGTGCTCGGCGCGCTTAACCGCGACTATCCCCTCGTCATGGGCACCGTCATCCTCGTCGCCGTGTTCGTGATCGTCTTCAACCTGTTGGTCGACATCGCCTATGGCCTGCTCGATCCGAGGGTTCGCAATGACTGATACCACCCTTTCCCCTCAGCCCGAGATCGCCGGGCGCAGCCTGGCACAGCTCGCCATGATGCGCTTCCGGCGCAACAAGGCCGCCATTACCGGCTGCGTGCTCCTGGTCTTCATCACGCTGTTTTCCTTTGCCGGCCCCCTCTTCGTGGCCCACAGCTACGACCAGGTCTTCTCGTCTTATGTCAGCGTGCCGCCAAGCCTCTCGCCGAGGCCCGACCCCGAGACGCTCCAGGAAGTCGCCGAAAGTGTCGCCCAGCGGGCAAGAGTGACCCTCGACAGCTTCACGGTCGAGGATGGCCGCTTCACGGCCGTGGTCAGCTCGGATGAGGAAATCGATCCGCGCACGATCCGCTATTTCGACCGCAACAACGAGTTCAAGAATTCGGAAGTCGTGGAAAAGGCGGCGGACGGTCGAAGCCTTACCGTGTCCGGAACCGTGGATCAGGTCACCTTCCCCTTCGGCACGGATTCGAACGGCCGCGACCTCCTCGTCCGCGTCATGCTCGGCGGGCAGATCTCGCTGGCCGTCGGTCTTGCAGCCAGCCTCGTCTCGCTCGGCATCGGTGTCATCTATGGTGCGACCTCGGGCTATCTCGGTGGCCGTGTCGACAATGTGATGATGCGTATCGTCGAGATCCTCTATTCGCTGCCCTTCGTCTTCCTTGTCGTCGTGCTCGTGGTCTTCTTCGGGCGGTCGGTGATCCTGATCTTCCTGGTGATCGGGGCGGTGGAATGGCTGGAAATGGCCCGCATCGTGCGTGGCCAGACGCTGTCGCTGAAGCGCCGCGAATTCGTCGGTGCGGCCGAAGCCTTGGGCCTGACCGACTGGCAGATTATCCGGCGCCATATCATCCCGAATACGATCGGCCCGGTCATCGTCTTCGTCACCGTTATCGTGCCGAAGGTCATCCTTCTCGAGAGCTTCCTGTCCTTCCTCGGCCTCGGTGTTCAGGCGCCGCTCGCCAGCTGGGGCACGCTGATCTCGGAAGGGGCAGCCAGCATGCAAAACGCACCCTGGCTGCTGATCTTCCCGGCGATCTTCTTCGTGACGACACTGTTTTCGCTGAATTTCGTGGGCGACGGCCTGCGGGATGCACTGGATCCGAAGGACCGATGAGCATGGACGACAAGACAAACAACGAAACCGTGCTCGACGTTTCCGACCTCAAGGTGACGTTCGCAACACCGGACGGCGCCGTCGAAGCGGTCAAGGGCATCAGCTTTTCGGTGAAGAAGGGCGAAACGCTCGCCATCGTCGGGGAAAGCGGCTCGGGCAAGAGCCAGACGATGATGGGCATCATGGGCCTGCTCGCCAAGAACGGCGACGTCACCGGCACGGCCGTCTATGGCGGCAGGAACATCGTCGGCCTTCCGGTCGGCGAGCTCAACAAGCTACGCGGCGCCAAGATCACCATGATCTTCCAGGAGCCGATGACGTCGCTCGATCCGCTCTACCGGATCGGCAAGCAGATCGCCGAACCGCTGATCCATCACCGCGGCATGAGCAAGACGGAAGCGCGCGCCCGCGTGCTCGAACTCTTGAAGCTCGTCGGCATCCCCGACCCCGAGCGGCGCATCGACAGCTATCCGCACGAAATGTCCGGCGGCCAGCGCCAGCGCGTAATGATCGCGATGGCCTTGGCCAACGAGCCCGACGTGCTGATCGCGGACGAGCCGACAACCGCGCTCGATGTCACCATCCAGGCGCAGATCCTCGATCTGCTGGCTGACCTGCAGAAGCGCTTCGGCATGGCGATCGTGCTGATCACCCATGACCTCGGCGTGGTCAAGCACGTGGCCGACCGTGTCGCCGTCATGCGCAAGGGCGAGATTGTTGAGACGGGCAGCCGCGACGCGATCTTCGGCAATGCCCAGCACGACTACACGAAGATGCTGCTCGCGGCCGAACCGACGGGCACCAAGCCGCCGCCGGCAGAAGATGCCCCGGTCGTGTTGGAAGGCCGCAATGTCACCGTCGATTTCGACATCGGCAGCGGCGGCTTCCTGCGTCCGAACCGCACGTTCAGGGCGGTCGACCAGGTCAGCGTCCGGCTTCGCCAGGGCCAGACGATCGGCATCGTTGGGGAATCCGGTTCGGGCAAGTCGACGCTCGGACGGGCGCTTCTGAAGCTGCTTGCAGCGGATGGCGCCTTCCGCTTCGAGACGGCTGATATCACAAAGCTCGACCGGGCCGGCATGCGCCCCTTCCGCAAACAGCTGCAGCTGGTGTTCCAGGACCCCTACGGTTCACTCTCGCCGCGCCAGACGGTCGGCGAGATCATCACCGAGGGTCTCTACGTGCACGAGCCGCAGCTCAGCCGCGCCGAGCGTGACGCACGGGCCATTGCTGCTCTCACGGAGGTCGGGCTCGATCCGGCGGCGCGCAATCGCTATCCGCACGAATTCTCGGGCGGCCAGCGTCAGCGTATCGCGATCGCCCGCTCGATGATCCTAAAGCCGAAGGTCGTCATCCTCGACGAACCGACATCGGCGCTCGACCGATCTGTCCAGCGGCAGGTGATCGAACTTCTGCGAGATCTGCAGGACAAACACGGTTTGTCTTACCTCTTCATCAGCCACGATCTCTCGGTCATCAAGGCGATGTCGGACCATGTGATCGTCATGAAGAATGGCAAGATCGTCGAACAGGGCGCGACCGAAGAGATCTTCGAGCGCCCGGCAGAAGACTACACACGCGACCTGATCGCGGCGGCCTTCAGCCATTGAGACGGCGGCGCCCGGCTGATCCGGGCGCCCTTCCCTTACGCTAGCGGCTGCGGTTGGGGGACGAGAACCTTGAGTTCGCCGGCATAGATCTTGATTTCAACGTCGGCCGGCATGCGCAACAGTTCGCCGTCCAAAACGCAGGCCGCGCCCTTGCGATGTCTGGGGAAATGCAGGCGCACCATATCGGCGGTCGACGCGGTCACCGCTTCGTTGTCCTTGAACTTGCCTCTAATAATGTCGAAAGCGAGAAGCCCGACCCCGGTCGGCTCCAGTGGGGCTGCGAGATAGACCCCCAGCTTGCCGGTGTCGACGCGATCGGCAAAGAACAGCGAGTTGTTGCCCAGCGGATTGTTGGAGACGGAGATCGCTGAGACGGGCCGCTCATCGCTCTTGCCATCACCATTCATGTCGAAGACGACATCGAAACGTGGCGGGTCGAGCATGACGCCAAAGGCCGCACTGGTGCTTGCCCGCATCTTGCCGAGGCGTGAGGCGAAATTCATCTGATTGCGCATGCGCACCATGCGGGCGTGCAGGCCTGCGGAAAACTGGTGGACGAAGGGGCGGCCATTGGCGGTTGCGATGTCGACATCGGCAATCTCGGCACTGGCGAGCACGTCCAGGACCTTCCAGATGTCGAGCGGCAGCTTGAGCGATCGAGCAAAGAGGTTCATCGTGCCGGCCGGGATGACACCGAGCGGCAGCTTTGCCTTCCAGGCGACGGCGGCCGCGGTCGAGATGGTGCCATCCCCGCCACCTGCGAGCAGGGCTTCAACGCCAGGTGTTGCGGCAGCCCTCTCCAACGCCTCGACGATCTCGTCCCCGCCGACCACCGTGCAGTCGAGCTCATGGCCTCTTGCGGCAAAGGCGCGGTTCGCGTTTTCGCAATAGGTCTGCATGTCGGTGGTCTTGAACGTACCACCGTCGCGATTGAGTACTGCCTTGATCTTCATCTCGCCCTTTCGCGGCCCAGAAAGAGCCGAAGCTCAGAACGCCTCGGCCTGTGAAAAGTTTCCTTGTGGCAGAGATCGATAGCATTTGAGCAATTTTCAAGGCCAGGAGCAAAAGCCTTTGCCGCAGTGCACACCGATATGATAAATAACAATTCTCATTTCAGCTGGCTTCCGGGCCTTTCTTCCATCGCCGCTTCCTGAAGAAGCTTTTTGCGCCACGTGTCCCGCGCCGGCGCGCAAGGTGTTTGCATGACCGATTGTTCGACCCTGGCCCAGCCTCTCGATTCACGAGAGAGCGAAGCACAAACGCTGACCGCATCCACCATCCTCCTGATTGAAGTGGCGCTTGCCGCCGGCGGCTTCGGGATCGGCACCGGTGAGTTTGTCATCATGGGCCTGCTGCCCGAGGTCGCGCACACCTATGGCGTGACGGTTCCCCAGGCCGGCCATGTGATCAGCGCCTATGCGCTGGGCGTCGTCATCGGTGCACCGATCATTGCGGCACTGGCCGCGAAACTCCCGCGCAAGACGCTGCTCTTGATGCTGATGGGCCTGTTCGCCGTTGGCAACTTTGCGAGCGCACTCGCCACCGAATTCTCGACCTTCACCCTGCTGCGCTTCATCACCGGCCTGCCGCATGGCGCCTATTTCGGTGTGGCCGCGCTCGTTGCGGCCTCGATGGCGCCACCGCATCGCCGGGTGCGGGCCGTAGGCCGCGTGATGCTGGGCCTCACCATCGCCACCCTGATCGGCACGCCGATCGCGACTTTCCTCGGCCAGCTGATGAGCTGGCGCGCCGCCTTTTTCCTGGTGGCAGCAATCGGTGCGATCACCGTGGCCCTGATCGCGCTCTATCTGCCGAAGGACGAAGTGGCCGAGGGCGCCAGCATTCGCCGCGAGCTTTCCGCCTTCGGTCGCCTGCAGGTCTGGCTGTCCTTCGGTGTCGCGGCCGTCGGCTTCGGCGGGATGTTTGCGATCTTCAGCTATATCGCCAAGACCGTGACGGATACCGCAGGCCTCCCGGCCAGCATGATCGCCGTGGTGCTTGCCCTTTTCGGCATCGGCATGAATGTTGGCAACATCGTCGGCAGCCGCATGGCGGACTATTCGCTGAAAGGCACGATCGGCGGCATGCTCGCCTTCAACATCGCGCTGATGGCCGTCTTCTCGCTGACCGCCCACAATCCGATCATGCTGTGCATCTGCGTGTTTCTCACCGGCTGCGGCTTTGCTGCCTGCCCTGCCGTCCAGACCCGCCTGATGGATGTCGCAGCCGATGCCCAGACCCTGGCCGCCGCCACCAACCATTCCGCCTTCAACATCGCGAACGCGCTCGGCGCCTGGCTTGGTGGCCTGGTGATTGCGGCCGGCTATGGCTACGGCGCCACCGGCTACGTCGGCGCGGTGCTCTCGGCCTTCGGCTTGATCATCTTCGTCATTTCCGTCGCGCTCGAAAAGAAGCCATCACGCGGCTGAGGCCGTCTCCACGATTGCATCGGGCTCGATCATGCGGCGCTCGCCATCCCGGCATTCGACATGGCGCGTACCCCACTGCTCGAGCACCATGATAACAGGACGCAGGCTCTGTCCGAGCGGTGTCAGCGCGTAGTCAACGCGCGGCGGCACCACGGGATGGACGGTGCGCGTCACAAGCCCCTGCTCTTCCAGCTCGCGCAACTGCTTGGTCAGCATGCGCTGCGTCACGGCCTGCAGCCTGCGGCGCAGCTCGCTGAAGCGCAGCGTGCCGTCGGCCAGCAGATGATAGAGGATCACGCCCTTCCATTTGCCGTCGAGAAAGCTGAGCGTCGTCTCGACCGGGCAGCCTGGAAACGCGTTGGTCATCTTGGCGCGTGGTCGCGACATGGGCAGTATCCTTTCTGATACCGAGGTTCATTTCTGTGCCTACGAACACAAAATGTGCATTCTTGCGCAGATCCCATCTATGTCCTTAATGGGCAGCGTGCAAATGCAAGACAGGAGTTGCCCCATGCGAGCCATCGGTTTCCACACGCCCCAGCCCATCGCCTCGGACGAGGCCCTGGTCGATCTCGACCTGCCTATCCCTGAGGCTTCCGGCCATGACCTCCTGGTCGAAATCAAGGCTGTCTCGGTCAATCCCGTCGACACCAAGGTTCGCCGCAATCATACGCCGGCAGCCGGCGAGGCGCGCATTCTCGGCTATGACGCGGCCGGCGTGGTCAAGGCGGTTGGCTCTGATGTGACGCTCTTCAAGCCCGGTGACGAAGTCTACTATGCCGGCGCGATCGGCAGGCCCGGCACCAATGCGGAATATCATCTCGTCGACGAGCGGATCGTCGGCATCAAGCCGAAGTCGCTCAGCTTTGCCGAGGCTGCCGCCCTGCCGCTCACCGCCATCACTGCCTACGAGGCGCTGTTCGACCGGCTCAAGGTCGGCGATCCTGTGCTCGGTGCCGAACGGACAATCCTGATCACCGGGGGTGCGGGCGGCGTGGGCTCGATTGCCATCCAGCTCGCCAAGACGCTAACCGACCTCAAGGTCATCGCGACCGCCTCCCGGCCCGAGACGGCCGACTGGGCAAAGTCACTCGGTGCCGATCACGTGATCGACCACAGCAAACCGCTCGCTGAGGAATATGCAAAGCTCGGCATCGGCGCACCCGCCTTCATCTTCTCGGTCACGCATTCGAGCCAGCATCGCCTGGCCATGGCCGAGATCATCGCACCGATGGGCCGCATCTGCCTGATTGACGACTTTCCGGAAGGGTTCGACATCCTCGCCTTCAAGATGAAGGTCGTGTCGCTGCATTGGGAGTTCATGTTCTCGCGTCCGATGTTCCAGACGCCTGATATGATCGAGCAGCACAAGCTGCTGACGCATGTGGCGGAGCTGATCGACAGCGGCAAGATCCGCACGACGCTCGACACGGTGATAGGGCCGATCACGGCAGAAAACCTGCGCAAGGCTCATGCGATCATCGAAAGCAACCGGGCGCGCGGCAAGATCGTGCTCGAGGGCTTTCCCGCCTGAGCGAAGGCAGATTGGCCGCCGCACCCCGCGGCGTCCAATCGAGACCCGGACTTCAGGACCGGGCGGGAAGCTTCAGCGGCGCCCCGGTCTTGACGCTCCGGATGGCGAAATTCGACCGGATGTCGGTGACACTCGGCAGGACGAGAAGTCTCTCGGTCAAAAGGGTCTCATAGGCGGACAGGTTCTCGACGACGACTTCCGCCAGAAAATCCGACTCCCCTGATATCATATAGCAGGCGACCACTTCGGGAATGTCGAGCAGGGCGTCATGCAGCGCGTCGGCATTTTCCCGGGTGTGGCGGGCGACCTTGAAGGCCACGAAGACCGTGAGTTCGAGCCCGAGCGCACGGCGATCCAGGTCGGCACGGTATCCCCTGATGATACCCCTCTCCTCCATCAGGCGGATCCGCCTCAGGCAGGGTGATTGCGAAAGACCGACCTTGTCGGCGATCTCAACATTGGTGGTGCGCGCATCTTCCTGGAGCAGCCCCAGTATCGCGTGATCGAATTTGTCGAGTTTCGGCATGAACCTTCACCAACGCGGAAAATATTGGCAGAACCTGTCAATTCACTAGTGATCTGGGGCGAAATTGGCAAGGACATGCTCCGTCGGCAACCCTAGAATGGCGAGCACCAAACTCGTCCGGAGCCCCGCATGTCGAACGTCGGCACCTCTCAAATCCCCGGCTCGCGTCGCTCGGCGCTGGGTGCCCTGTCCGCACTCTCCGTCGTGCTCATCTGGGCCGCCTGGCTGGTCTCCACCCGCCACAGCGTCGGTGCGGGCCTGGGGCCACTCGATCTCAGCCTTTTGCGCTATGGCATTCCGGCTCTGGTCCTGGCGCCGGTCTGGTGGCGGACAGGCCTGTTTCCGAAGGGTGCCACAGGGGCACTCGCTCTCATGGTTCTCGGATCCGGGGCCCCCTTCTTCCAGATCGTCGCCTTCGGCATGCGCCACACGCCAGCTTCGGCGGCGGGCGTCCTCCTGCCGGGGTTGATGCCGCTGGCCGTCGCGCTCATTGGAATGCTGTTCCTCGGTGAAAAACCGGACAACTGGCGCAAGCTGGGCATGCTGGGGATTCTCGCGGGCGGCGGTGTACTTCTGTACGGCAATCTGGGCGGGGATGGACTGGGATGGATCAGCTTCACCATCCTACCCATCGGAGCGACGCTCTGGGCCGTCTACACCCATGCCTTCCGACGCAGCGGGCTCAATGCCTTCGAGGGCGCGGCGCTGATCTGCGTCTGGTCGACGATCCTCAACCTCGCCGCCCTGCCCTTCGTGGGTACGCGTTTCCTGTCGGCGCCATCCTCGGAAATCGCCCTGCAGGCGGTCACGCAGGGCCTCTTGTCCGGTCTTGCCGCCACGCTTCTCTATGGCGCTGCGGTTCGGACACTTGGCGGAACGCAGGCCGCGGCTTATACGGCGATCACACCGGTAGCGGCGGCCATCGGTGGAACACTCTTCCTTTCGGAACCGCTCGGTGCAGCAACCATTGTCGCTGCTGTCGTCACCGGCTTGGGTGTCCTATTGTCAACTGGCCTTCTGTCGAAGCGCTGATCGCGCATAGCTGCTGCGTCAGGCCGCCGAACGCATGATCGCTTCACTGCCAACAGGCATTTCGCAAGGCTTCAGCGCCGCGTCTTCCACGGCCACGAGGTTTTCCTGGCCCCAGCGGCCGAGCGCCTGGATGACCGGCTCGAGACTGCGGCCGAGCGGGGTCAGCGAATAGTCGACGCGCGGCGGTACGACCGGATAGACGGTCCGGGCGACAAGGCCCGCGACTTCCATCTCGCGCAGCTGCTTGGACAGCGTGCGGTGGGTGATGGTAGACAGGAGCTTGACCAGTTCGTTGAAGCGAAGGACCTCGTCACGCAGAAGATGATGAAGGATGACACCCTTCCATTTGCCGTCGAGGAGCTGGAGGGTCGCCTCGATCTGGCATCCACCAAGGTCGGATAAGCCGGATTTTATCTCGCGAGCCATTCAAATTTCCTTCTCAAATCTCGACACGTCGACCGAGACGCGTCTGTTCCCACTTAGTCCTGACCGGCGAAAGCGGAAAGCCTCAAACCGGTCGGATTTGGTCGACACAGCGTCAACACCTGCTTCGACGCGCGATGGCACCGAAAAGTTTCACTGCGTGGAGATTGGGGCGAAGTCGCGAGGCGGAAAGGCCGATTTCGCACTCGTGAGTTTGCGTGACAGGAGACTGTCACAGACCGATCAAAAAAGCGTGGCGCCGGTCGCGAGACCAGCGCCACTTAAAATCATAGGGGTGGATGCGGCGATCAGGCCTGCATGACGACGACCTTGGAGCCGACGCCGACGCGGGCGTAGAGGTCGATCACATCGTGGTTCATCATGCGCACGCAACCGGACGACATGGCCTGGCCGATCGACCAAGGCTGGTTGGTGCCGTGAATGCGGAACATGGTGTCGTTGCCGCCGCGGTAGAGATACATGGCGCGCGCGCCGAGCGGGTTGTTCGGGCCGCCGGGCAGACCGCCTGCATATTTCAGGTTCTTTTCCGGATCGCGGCGGATCATGTTCGGCGTCGGCGTCCAGGTCGGCCATTCGGCCTTGCGACCGACATAGGCGTTTCCGGCAAGCGCCAGACCGGCACGGCCAACGCCGATGCCGTAGCGCATGGCGCGGCCACCGCCCAGCACGTAATAGAGCCGGCGCTCGGGCGTATTGACCACGATCGTGCCCGCCGGATGCGATGTCTCATAGGCCACTTCCTGACGGCGCAGCTCCGGCTTTATCTTCTCCAGCGGTACCTTTTTCAGCGGATGCGGCTCATCCGGGATATCACCATACATGGCCTGCTGGTTGGGAACGGACTGGCAGCCGGCCAGAAAGAGCGGCAGGCCGAACAGGAGACCGCGGCGGGAAATGGTCATGATTCAGGCGTCCTCGGGATACGATTCGTTGCCGAGGAGCCTAGAAATTTATGGTTAATGCCGGGTTAAATCTAAGGGTCGCCGTTAAGACAGATGGCGAAGATGGGGCAGCGGGCAGCCGTGTTCGGCCCAGCCGTCAGATGCAAAAAGGGCGGCCTTTCGACCGCCCTTTAAGAAAATCACATGTTCGGATAGACCGGCCCCTCGCCGCCAAGTTCCCGGCGGCGGTCCGTGCGGGCCCGCCTCCCGAACATTTACATATTCGGATAGACCGGCCCTTCGCCGCCCTGCGGCGGCACCCAGGTGATGTTCTGGTTCGGGTCCTTGATGTCGCAGGTCTTGCAGTGCACGCAGTTCTGGGCGTTGATGACGAAGGTCTCTTCGCCATCCTTCTCCACCCATTCATAGACACCTGCCGGACAGTAGCGCGTCGAAGGGCCGGCATAGATGCCGAGCTCGGAACGCTTCTGAAGGTCCATGTCCTTGACCTTCAGATGGACCGGCTGATCCTCTTCATGGTTGGTGTTGGACAGGAAGACCGAAGAGAGACGGTCGAAGGTCAGCACACCATCCGGCTTCGGATAGGCGATCGGCTTGTGATTTGCTGCCGGCTCCAGGGACTGCGCATCGGTCTTGCCATGCTTCAGTGTGCCGAAGAAGGAGAAGCCGAGGATCTGGTTCATCCACATGTCGATGCCGCCGAGGCCAACGCCAAGCGCCGTGCCGAGCTTGGACCAGAGCGGCTTGACGTTGCGCACGCGCTTCAAGTCCTTGCCGATATCGGTCGAGCGCCATTCGTTCTCGATCTCGATCGGCTCGTCATTGGCGCGGCCGGCGGCGATGGCTGCGGCGATCTTGTCGGCCGCCAACATGCCGGAGAGCACAGCGTTATGAGAGCCCTTGATGCGCGGCACATTGACGAGACCGGCGGAACAGCCGATCAGCGCGCCGCCTGGGAAGGAAAGCTTCGGCACAGACTGGTATCCGCCTTCGGTAATCGCGCGCGCGCCATAGGAGAGCCGCTTGCCGCCCTCGAAGGTCTTGGCAATTGCCGGATGGGTCTTGAAGCGCTGGAATTCCTCGAAGGGATAGAGATAGGGGTTCTTGTAGTTCAGGTGCACGACGAAGCCGACGGCGACCATGTTGTCTTCGAGGTGGTAGAGGAAGGAGCCACCACCGGTCTTCATGCCGAGTGGCCAGCCGAAGGAGTGCTGCACGAGGCCTGGCTTGTGGTGCTCGGGCTTGACCTGCCAGAGTTCCTTCAGGCCAATGCCGTATTTCTGGACATCGCTTTCGCGGGAGAGATCGAACTTGGCGATCAGCTGCTTGGCGAGCGAGCCACGCACGCCTTCCGAAATCAGCACGTACTTGCCGAGCAGTTCCATGCCGCGGGTGTAGGCCGGTCCCGGCTCGCCGTTCTTCTCGATGCCCATGTCGCCGGTCGCGACGCCGATCACCGCGCCCTCATCGTTGTAGAGCACTTCGGAGGCTGCAAAGCCCGGATAGATTTCGACGCCGAGCGCTTCTGCATGGGCGCCCAGCCAACGACAGACATTGCCGAGCGAGACGATGTAGTTGCCGTGATTGTTCATCAACGGCGGCATCAGCATGTTTGGCAGGCGGATGGAGCCGGCGGGTCCAAGGAAGAGGAACTGGTCGTCGGTGACTGCAGTCTTGAAGGGGTGATCGGCCTCTTCGCGCCAGCCGGGGATCAGCTTGTCGACGCCGATGGGATCAACCACGGCACCGGACAGGATATGCGCACCGACTTCGGCGCCCTTTTCGAGCACGACGACGGTCAGGTCCGGATTGACCTGCTTCAGCCGGATCGCAGCCGACAGACCGGCCGGGCCTGCGCCCACGATCACGACGTCGAATTCCATGCTTTCGCGTTCAGGCAGTTCCATCTCGGTGCTCATTCGTCATTCCTCGCCAGGCGGTGCTTTCCGCCTTCCTCCTTGACAAAACCCAGCCGGATTGTCGAGCCGAAGCGCGACGCGCCAAGGCGCAAATTCCGGCAGGGCGGTGTGAAGTCGCAGAATATCTTACGTGCACGTAAGGGTCAATGCGCTGATTGGTCTCCGGTCGATGCGATCAAGGCGGAAAGGCCGTGGATCATATGTGCGTCGCTGCGCTCGATCAGGGCGGGAGGCAGATCGAGGGTATGGAGGACCGACGAACTCTTCACCGAAGCAAGGCCATGCAGTGAAGACCAGATGACAAGAGCGTCGAGCAGAATAGCGTCGTCGCTGCGCTCTGTGCCCGTCAGATGCGCCCTGCGCTTCAGGCCCGAGACGAGAAGGGAAAAAGCGTGCTTAGCCTTGGCCATCATTTCGGGAAAGGCCTCGCCATCCGGCAGCGGTGTCCCAAACATCAGGCGATATTCGAGCGGGCGCTCCTGGGCATACCGCAGATAGTCCACGCCCATGTTCGCCATGTCCTGATCCGGATTGTCGGATTTCGGATGGGCATCCAGGAACGTTGCGAAGGCATCAAAGGCTCGCGAGACCATCTCCGCCAGAATGTGGTCACGGCTGGCAAAGTGCTTGTAGGGCGCCTGATGCGACACGCCGAGCCTTCGCGCCACCTCGCGCAGGCTGAGCTTCTCCAGACCATCACTGGCGATGATCGCCATACCCTCGGCAAGACAGGCTTCGCGCAGATCGCGTCGCGTTCTCGGCATATTGGCTCCTGCGTCGTGTTGACCGGCGCCTGCTGCGACACCGCTCCGTTGTCCCAAAATGCCTCCCTGACGGCGCCCGCGCAAGGTCACCCAGGAGAGCAGCCGCGATCTTGTAGACCACCAATGTTGACAGCGTCAACTTCCATCGCTATGAACAAAGTAGACAGCGTCAACATTGCCTGTGAGGATCGTGAAATGACCGATGCAACGAGAGCCCTCAGCCACATCAATCGCCGGGGCAGCCTGAAATACGGACCACTGGCGCTGGTGACCGGCGCCTCGGATGGCATCGGACGGGAATTTGCCCGCGAACTGGCGCGACGCGGTTATGGCCTCGTGCTTGTCGCCCGCAGGCTCGACCGGCTGGAAGCGCTGGCCGAGGAACTGGCCAAGGCCCATGGCGTCGCGGTCGATGTCCTGCCGGTCGATCTGTCGCGAGCACACCAGGTGGAGGATTTGATCCGCACCACCGCGCATTACGACATCGGCCTTCTGGTGGCCGCCGCGGGCTTCGGCACCTCTGGCCCCTTCACGCGCATTCCCGTCGCGTCCGAGCTCGACATGATCGACGTCAACTGCCGCGCCGTCGTGCAGCTCAGCCATGCCATAGCCCAGCGCTTCGTGCGACGCGGCTCGGGCGGCCTGGTGCTGATGAGTTCACTGCTCGCCTTCCAGGGCGTGGCGCAATCCGCCAATTATGCCGCCACCAAGGCCTTTATCCAGACCTTCGCCGAGGGGCTGCGTGCCGAGCTTCGCCCGCAAGGGGTCGATGTCATCGCCTGCGCGCCCGGCCCGATTGCCAGCGGCTTTGCTGCCCGGGCCGATATGGTCATGGGCATGAGCCAGCCGGCCTCGGTGGTCGCGGCTGCCACGCTCGATGCGCTCGGGCGGCGCGGCACGATCCGCCCGGGGCTGCTCGCAAAGGCGCTGGAGGCCTTGTTCACCGGCATGCCCCGCTGGGGCAGAACGCTGATCCTGTCGAAGATCATGGCCGGCATGGCGCAGCCGAATAAGCAGACTGCCGCCGGGTCTCCCCAACGAACAAACACAGTCGAGCGCAGCGACCTCACCTGAGGCCGAAACGGCTTCGGCTCTGTCGGTTGGAGGACTGCATCCCTACCGGGCGAAGTCCCTCGCACCGGCCGCCCTGCCCGGCCCAGAAAAAAGCGCCGAAGACCTGTTCTCTCCGCGCCATCTCGCGTCGCTCGCCAAAATCTGCCTTTGAACCCTTTGCCGCTTTGTCGCAGTCTCTGCCAAAACGCCAGCAGGGGAACACGACATGGCACTCACATATGGTTTCATCGGGCTTGGTCATCTTGGCCGCCATCTCGCTGGCAGTCTGGTCAGGGCGGGCTTCACCGTCGTGGTCAATGATCTCGATCCCGACAATGCCAAGGAGTTGGTGGCCGCCGGCGCCAGCTTTGCCGCCGATCCGCAAGCCGTGGCAGAAGCCGTCGATGCCGTCATCACCTGCCTGCCCTCTCCGAAAGTCAGCGAACGGGTGCTGACCGGCGAGCGCGGCATTCTGAAAGGTCTGAAGCCTGGCGCCACCTGGATCGAGATGAGCACGCTCGACGAGCAGGAAGTCCTGCGTCTCGGCAAGGTCGCCGCAGAGGCCGGCGTGCGCATGCTGGAATCGCCCGTCACCGGCGGCGTGCATCTGGCCGCTTCCGGCGAGATCACCGTTATCATCGGCGGGGACAGTGATCTCTACGACCTTCATCTCCCGGCCTTCCAGGCCATGGGCAAACAGATCTTCCGCGCCGGGCCGCTCGGCAAGGCAGCGGTGATCAAGGTGATCACCAACATGCTCGCCTTCATCCACCTGATCGCGACCGGCGAGGCGCTGATGCTGGCGAAGAAGGGCGGCATCGACCTGACCGACGCCTTCAACATCATCAAGGCCTCCTCTGGCAACAGTTTCGTCCACGAGACCGAGGGCCAGGTGATCCTCAACGGCAGCTACAACATCAACTTCACCATGGATCTCGCCGTGAAGGACCTCGGCTTCGCGCTCGGTTTCGGCCGCGAGTTCGGCGTGCCGCTCGACCTCGCCTCCCACGCCCTGCAGACCTTCATCCGCGCCCGGTCAGCCTATGGCGGTGACGCCTGGTCGTCGCAGGTCGTGAAACTTCTTGAAGACGCGACCGGCACAGACCTGCGGGCACCCGGCTTTCCGGCGGAGCTCTGAGAGGGCGACAGGTCGGGAAAGGCCGCTGGGTGACTTGCGGCGACAAAGCTTTACGGCGAAGAAGGCGCAAACAGATCAGGCTTGCCCATGTCTTCGCACCCGACCTTCTCGCCCCATGACCTTGCCCGCGCGCTTGACGGCCTGCATCCGGACCTCCGCATCCTTGGCCCCGACGCTCTTGCTGGCCGGCATCCCGGTGAAGACCCGGCGAACCTGAATGCCGGCGTGATGGCGCAGCCTGCTTCAACAGAAGCGGCTGCCGCGTTGATTACCTGGTGCCGGGCGAACCATGTCGCCATCGTCCCGCAGGGAGGCTTGAGTGGTCTCGTCGGCGGTGGCGCAAGTCGGGCCGGAGAAGTTCTCCTGTCCAGCACCCGGCTCAATCGGATCATTGCCATCCACACCGACGAAGAGACCGTCGAGGTGGAAGCCGGCGTCACGCTGGAGGCCCTGCAGGCAGCGCTCGCGCCCCATGGCCTCACCACCGGCATCGATCTCGGTTCGCGCGGATCCGCCACCATCGGCGGTATGGTCTCCACCAATGCCGGCGGCATTCTTGCCTTCCGCAATGGCGTGATGCGCCACCAGATCCTCGGGCTGGAAGCCGTGCTGCCTTCTGGCGAGGTGTTTTCGGACATGACCCGCGTGGTGAAGGTCTCCGCCGGCCCTGATATCAAGCAGCTTTTCATCGGCGGAGAAGGCGCCTTCGGCTTCGTCACCCGGGTCGTCATGAAGGTCGAGCCGATCCGGCCGCATCGCGCCGTCGCACTTCTCGGCGTCGAAAATGCCGCCCGTGCGCTGCAGGTCGCCGCACGGCTGCGCCGGCATCCGGCACTTCTGCTCGAAGCCGCCGAGATGATGTGGCCGCGCTACGTGCGCGATCATGCGGCCCTGAAGAGCTTCGATCTCTCCTGGCTTGAAGACGATGCCGCCGTGCTTCTGGTTGAAGTCTCCGGTGAGACCATGGAAGCGGCCACGACCTTGCTGGAAGAGGAGCTTGCCGCGCTCTGGGAAGAGGCGGATCTCAAGGGCGGGATCGTTGCCCAGTCCTCCGACCAGGCCCGCCGCTTCTGGGACCTGCGCGAAGATTCGGGCTTCTATTTCTCTGAATTCCCCAATGCATCGTCCTTCGACGTCTCGATGCCGCCGTCTGCGCTCGATACCTATGTGGCTCGCCTCACCGCAGGCCTTGCCGCCATCGGCAACGGCCTCGACGCCTATGTCTACGGCCATATCGCCGATGGCAATCTGCATATCGCCATCGCAGCGCCGGGTCCCCTGCCCCCAGACATAAAGGGGCTTGCGGAAGACGCCGTCTATGCCGGCATTCAAGGCTCCGGCGGCAGCTTCTCCGCCGAACACGGCGTCGGCCTCGACAAACGCGACGCGTATCTCAGCCATGTCGATCCGGTCAAACAGTCGCTTTCCCGGCAGTTCAAGGCGATGCTCGATCCGGACATGCTCTTCAACCCGGGCAAGGTCCCGTTCTGACTGCGGTTCATCCACAGATGGTCGGGCTTCCGATCCAGTCGCGCGCCCGATAGACTGCGCGCAAAGACATTACATCAAGGAAGGATACTCCCATGGATCTCGGCATTTCCGGCAAACGCGCCCTCGTGCTCGCCGCCTCGCGCGGCCTCGGCCTCGGCATCGCCAAAGCGCTCGCAGCCGAAGGCGCACATGTGCTGATCTGCGGCCGCACGGAGGAAAAGCTGAAGGCCAATGTCGAGGCCATCAGAGCCGCCGGCGGCAAGGCGGATTATGTCGTGGCCGATCTCGCCGATGCCCATTTCGTCGACCAGATGCTGCATGCGGTTCATCATACGCTTGGGGGTATCGACATTCTCGTCAACAATACCGGTGGCCCGACGCCCGGCACTGTCGAGGAGATGGATGCCGAAAAGCTCTATAATTTCTTCCAGTCGATGGTCGTCAGGGTCATCACGCTCACCAATGCCTTGGTGCCCTTGATGAAGACGCAAGGCTTTGGTCGCATCCTCACCGTCGCCTCCTCCGGCGTCTTCGAGCCGATCCCCAATCTTGCGCTTTCCAACACGCTGCGCGGCGCGCTGGTCGGCTGGAACAAGACGCTATCCTCGGAGCTCGCCTCCTATGGCGTGACGGCCAACATGCTCTTGCCGGGCCGCATCCATACCGACCGCATCGACGAGCTTGACGGCGCCAACGCCAAGCGCACCGGCCGCAGCCTAGATGAGGTGCGGGCTGCCTCGGTCAAGTCCATCCCCGCTCAGCGTCTCGGCCGTGTCGAGGAATTCGCCGCCGCCGGCGCATTCCTCTGCTCGGTCCCGGCGAGCTATATCACCGGCACCATGCTGCGCGTCGACGGCGGTGCGGCCCATTCGATCTGACGGTCGGGACTTACTCTTCAGGCCACCAAATTCGCATTGCCTAAAATGCGAATGATCGACTGAACGGGTTGGAAATCTCTTGCGTTTACTCCAAAGCGAGAAACCTGGGAGATGAGAGTTCCCGTGATGACCGATGCCGGACATGAAGACCGGATGCTGCTGGCGCTCGAGCCAGCCGCTTTCGTAACCGATCTCGAGCCAGCCGTCGAAGAGCGCGCGCGCGTCCCGCGCTCTCGAAATGCCAGCTATGGCCGGATCATCGACCACTTCCTCGCCAAGCTTGAAACCTTCGACGATGAGTTAGACGGGCTGGAAACTGCGCCGATGGCCGCGCGCCTGTATCAGGACGTCTGAAACGCCCCTCAATATCGAGGGTATTTGACATAAACTGCTTGAACGAAAGCGACGATCGTTCAAGAGATTGCTTGTATTAGGGCTGGCGACAATAAACCCCAACCCTATGGTCAATCATGCTCGCCCCCTTACTTCTCGGTTCAGGTTCATCCGGAACCACATCCCGTCCGTCGTCTGGCACGACCTCGGGATCCGGCAGCACGTCGAGCTCGACGTCGCAGCCACCACCGTCGGAAACCACCCAGCCGTCCTACCAGGAGCCGGAAGCGGCAGCGCCCGACGATATCGACGACGGCACCTATCAACCTGTTACGACCGAAGAACCGGCACCGGCGCCTGAGGAAGACACCGGTACGCCCGAAGAGGTGACTGCCGAGGCGCCACCCGCTCAGACGGAAACCGACGCGGAACCGACACCGGTTGCGGAAGAGCCGGCCCCTGCCGAGACCGAAGCGCAGCAGGCCCGTGAGGACGCTCCCGTTTCCGACGACGCGGCTCCTGCCGAAGAGGCAGCTGTCGCTGAAGACGCAGCCGCCGCTTCCGAAGACCCTGCCGCCGACGCTGTGGATGCAGAAACGCAAGCTGAAGAAGCCGATGCAGCGCCCGAGGCAGACGCCGCGCCGGAGGAAGATCCCGCAGCCGAGGCAAGCACGCCCTCGACCACGCCTTCACCCGTTACGAACGATCGCCCGGTCACGACAACACCGGCGAGCGAGCGCATCTCCGAAGAGGACGCGATCGAGGCTGCGGCACTGGCCGAGTATCGTGGTCCGCAGGTGGCCGCTGAAAACGAAGTTAGCAACTTCGCACAGCAGTTGACCACGCTGATCGAGCAGAGCCTGAACCGGGCACGCGAGCGAGCGCTGGAAGTTTCGCAGGCTCGCATCATCGCCGGGCTGCTTTCGGGTGCAGAGACCCCGGAACCGTCCGCGTCCTCGGCCCTCACCGCAGATGCCGAGCGTCAACCCGTCGACGTCGCCGAAGCCATCCGGGCCTATCGACAGGCCTGAGTTCGACCGCCGCAAGGTTGAAGGGGCCCGCCCAGCGGCGGGCCCTTCGCATTTCTGCCAGCCTCAGCGCCGACGCAGCATCACCAGGCCGGCGACGCCCGCAACAGCAAGGATCGCCCCGTACATGATCCAGGGGCTCTGATCGATCATGAAGCTCGACGCCGGATAGGGAAAATGACCGGAGCCCTGCCCGATCCATACGAAGCCCAACAAGATGGCGAGAGCGGCGAGGCAATGCAGGGCGATGCGAACGGGTGACATCTGTCGATCTCCAGGGTGAAGCCGACCATAGACCCTGTCGCCAACAACAGCCAGAGCGACAGCTTCGCGGGGGCCAGCGATGCGATCGATCGCGTCTGCGCCTTCACCTGCGTTCCCATCGCAGACGTCACAAAAAGGTCGCTTGCCCTCGCCGCCCCCCTGTGGCATCAGGCGCCCTCTTTCATGTCTCGGCATCGCCGAGCACGACCGGCTCGCCGGTTCTCACAGACAATCAGGCATAGATAAAAGGAGCGATGGCCATGGCTGAAGCGCTTGGGCTCGATTTCGGCACGACCAATACCGTGATCGCCGTCGCGGAAAACGGAGACGACACACGTTCGGTCTCCTTCACCTCTCCGGCCGGCACCGCCGACAGCATGCGCACCGCGCTCTCCTTCCTCAAGGATCCGCAGCTCGGCGCAGGCGCCCTGAAGGTCGAAGCCGGCCAGGCGGCCATCCGCACCTTCATCGACAACCCGGGCGACTGTCGCTTTCTGCAGTCGATCAAGACCTTCGCGGCTTCTGCTCTCTTCCAGGGCACGCTTGTGCATGCCCGCCGCTTCCAGTTCGAAGACCTGATGGAGGTCTTCCTGAAGCGCCTGCAGGCCTATGGTGGCGAGGGCTGGCCTGAGGGGGCGAAGCGCCTCGTCGCCGGCCGCCCTGTGCATTTCGCCGGGGCCAGCCCCGATCCGGCGCTTGCCGTCACCCGCTACAACGAGGCGCTGACCCGGCTCGGCTTCCCCGAGATCCACTATGTCTACGAGCCGGTTGCAGCGGCCTTCTACTTTGCCCGCACGCTCAAGCGCGATGCGACCGTCCTGGTCGCCGACTTCGGCGGCGGTACGACCGACTTTTCGCTAATCCGGTTCTCGACGGAAGCCGGCAAGCTGAAGGCAACCCCGATCGGCCAGTCCGGTGTCGGCATCGCCGGCGATCAGTTCGATGCCCGCATCATCGACCAGCTGGTGGCCCCAGAGATCGGCAAGGGCAGCCAGTTCAAGAGCTTCGGCAAGCTGCTCGATGTGCCGAGCAACTACTATCTCGCCTTCTCGCGGTGGAACCAGCTTTCGGTGTTCAAGACGCTGAAGGAGTTTGCGGATCTGAAATCACTGGTGCGTCAGGCCGAAGAGCCGGAAAAGCTGGAACTCTTCATCGACCTCATTGACCATGACGAAGGCTATCCGCTCTACCAGGCGGTCTCGGCCACCAAGATGGCGCTCTCATCTGCCGAAGAGGCCGATTTCCGCTTCGCCCCGCTCGGCAAGGCCGGCGAAAAGCGCGTAACGCGCCGCGATTTCGAAAACTGGATTGCCGACGATCTCGCCCGCATGGAAGAGGCACTCGACGATGTGCTGACCAGAACCAATACGGAGGCCGGCAGCATCGACAAGATCTTTCTCACCGGTGGCACATCCTTCGTGCCCGCCGTGCGCGACATCTTCCACCGCCGCTTCGACGCATCCCGCATCGAGACCGGCGGCGAACTCGTCTCGATCGCCCACGGGCTTTCGCTGATCGGCGAACGCGACGACATCGAGCAGTGGGTGGCGTGAGGCTTGCGCCCTCCCTTTGACGGGGAGGGTCGGAGCCAAGTTCCGATGTTCAAACGTCGACCAGCGTGACCACCAGCTTCTTTCCGAGCGATCTGGCAGCCCGTTCAAGCGTATCCAAAGACACCGCGACGTTCTGCGGGTCGAGTACCCGCTCGACCTGGGTCCGGCTGGTGCCCATTCTCGACGCCATCTCTGACTTGCTGATCGACTGCGTCTTCCGCGCCTCTTCAATTTCCCAGGCCAGGACACGCTTGATCGCTTCGCCGTAAACTTCGTCTCGCTCCCCGAGCTCTTCGAGGAAATCTTCGAGGCTGCCACCGACAGATGGGTTTGAGTCACTCATTTCTGTTTCCTCGTTTCCGTCTTCTTGAGGCGTTTCGACCGCTCCTGGTGTTCTTTCCAGCGTTGAACGGCAAGCTGGATCGCAGCCTTCTGTCCATCCTTACCCTCTTCCCCGTGCAACAAAAGCATGGTCGCGCCATCGATGCCGAAATAGGTTCTAGCCTCGACTCTGCCGTTCCTCACGGTGGACCGCACTTCCCGAACCCCGTCCCGCAGGGGCCGGCAGGTCGGCATTCCAATCGGCCAGCCAAACTCGACCATACCGATATCGGCACCAATGATGCGTCGATCTTGCTTGTCGAGCGCCGACAGCCAGTCCTTCACAGGTTCAGTACCCTCCTCAGTCATGAAGAACTTCGCGACTATGCGCTTCATTCAAAGACCTTGTACCTTATAAGGTTCATTCGAGCAAATATGGAAAAGGGAATTCGCCGGGCTTTCGCCAAGGCTTTCTATTTATGCGTGTAAACGCACATGTTGACCAGCCCTTCCTGATCGCTACACCCCCGCGCTTTCCATTTGCCTTCCGCCTGCCGAAGGCACTAGAACGGGGCCATGATCCAAGCCCACGACATGACGCCCGCAGAGCTTGCAGCGCTTCTCGCATTCCATGCGGAAGCGGGCGTCGAATGGCTCGTGGAGGACGATCCGGTCGACCGGATTGCAGCCTTTGCGGCAGAGAAGGCCGCACGCCAGGTGGTTCGCCCCGCAGCTGAGACTTCGTCGGCGCAGGTGCCGGCCCGCGTCGCGCCTTCGCGGAGCGCCGCCCCGTCCGAACGTCAGCCGGCGCGGGCGCAGCCGTCCCAGGGTTCGGCCCTGCCGGCGATCCCCGACGAGAACGCCGTCGCCGAAGCGCGCTTTGCGGCCGAAAGCGCCCGCTCGCTCGCCGAGCTGAAGACGGCCATCGAAGGCTTCACCAGCTGCAATCTCAAGACGTCGGCGCGTTCGACGATCACGGCACAAGGCGACGGCTCTTCCGGCATTATGGTGATCGGCCCCATGCCGAATGCCGATGACGACCGCGAAGGACTGGCATTTTCCGGCCGTGCCGGTCTGCTGCTCGACCGCATGCTTTCGGCCATCGGCCAGACGCGCGAAAATGTCGTCATCTCAACCGTCATCCCCTGGCGTCCGCCGGGCGACCGCATGCCGTCGACCCCGGAGACCGCCATCTGCCGGCCGTTTATCGAGCGGCAGATCGCGCTCGTCGAACCGCGCCTCGTTCTAGTGCTGGGCAATTTCGCCGCCCGCTTCTTCTTCGGCGAGACAGGCACCATCCATGCGCTGCGCGGCAAATGGCGTGAACTTGGCGCCGGCGGCCATGCGGTGCAGGCCATGGCAACGCTGCATCCACAGGAGCTTCTGGCCGCTCCCGCCAGCAAGGCGCTCGCCTGGATGGACCTGCTTGCCTTCTCTGAGCGGCTGCAGACACCGCCAAACGACTAAATTTCGGGCAATGTAAACAAATTATGAAATCTGCCATGCGCATAACGCATGGCAGGCACGCTATCACGTCGGTTGCCGAATCTATGCTGCACTGCGATATTGAAGGTGCAAAGTGGGAGGGACACTTTACAAGGAAGATCGCCGTGAGCCTTCGGACCCGCCCCATCCACTGCAAGTTCGAGACCCTGCGTCTGGCAGGCGAACACGGTCGCAGCAGCAGCCCGTATAACCGCTCGAGCCCTTCCGTTGCCGTCGAGCAGTTGAGCGCACGTTTCGCAGGCCATGCCGGTCGCATTGTCCGCCCCGCCAACAGCTTTGCCGAAAGCCGCTTCTAAGCGCCCTCTCTTGCAGCAATATGCGGGCTTTCCGAGCGCGCATTGCTCCCCTCGCATAGCAGCTCTTCCGCATTGTGCATTGCAATAACGGTTCATCACTGAACTAATAAGGGCATCAAATTTGCCATGCGTCGAAAGCACAGGACACGATCATGAACATTACATTTCATCCCGTCCGCAGCCTGCGTCAGGCCATGCACCAGATCGGCCATGCGGTGAATGCCTCGGCTGAACTGTCCCAGGCCGCCCGCAAGCGTCAGCAGGCGCAGGATCGCAGCGAACAGCGTGCGCTTCAGCCGCTCGGCTTCTGATAGACTACTGATTTACTGGACGATCTGCCAAAGCCCGCACCCGTGCGGGCTTTTGTCGTTCTAGCGGCTAAAGGATCTCGTCCGGCCCTGCCCCCAGGGCTCAGGCTTCGCGCGCCACGCCGAGGCGCGGATCATGCTTTCCCAAGCGGACGGGCCCGCAGATCTTTTCATGCGCGAAATCGACGATCGAGAACTTGATCGCCTGCCAGCCGCAATATTCGTCGAGAAAGTCACGACGCAAAATGCAGTGATTGCGGTCGCCGTCGGGCCAATGGAGACAACCGGTCTCCACCGCGCGGCGGAAGAGACGTTGCAAGTGCGTCCTCGAGATCATGAAATGCTCGGCCATGATACGCGCATCGATGCGGCCGATATTGTAGCCCTCGCCATCGGGGGCAAGCTCCATCGCCCGGCGCACCAGTTCGTCCATGACAAGGCCGCCGGCTTCGGTCCAGAGGAAAAGCGCCACCCGCGGCGGCGGCTCCAGCCAGCTCTGGTTCAGACAGGCCCGCCGCGCGATCTGCGGCTGGATCAGGCGGAAGAGATCCGGCTGGGCGAGAAGCGTGGCGGCGCGGTCGCCGCCATCGAGATGGTCAAGCAGCTCGAAATTGGTCACAAGCCACTGAAACATGGCATGCGTGGGAATCTCTGTCGCCTCATAGCGCTTCGGCCGGCGGTTAGGATCGCCGACGATGCGCACGAATTTATAGCTCAGCAACTGATCGAGAAAGTTCAGGACCGTGTTGCGGCTCGCGGCATTGTTGGAGGTGATGATTTCGCGCAGATTGGTGGTGGTCAGGCCACTCCCCGGCTGCGACGGATCATATTCGAGCTGCAGGGCAAAGGCCGCCTGGCTAAGCAGCCAGCGCTGATGCGAGGCAAGCATGCGCGACAGGCGCGGGCTCTGGTCGAACTGACTGCGTAGCTGACCGGCATAGGCACGCAGCGCCGGAACGAATTGCGGATGACCGGCGATATCTGCGGACGAAAGCGTCATGACACGCCTCCGCATCCAGTCGAAGACTGAGCCAAGGCGACGAGCGACGAGACAAGCGGGCGCCTCGGCCCCTGGTCTGTCATGTCTCGCTTCGCCTTTGTCAGCGCCATCAGATCCCTTTGGCCGGCACCTACTCGTTGGCCGGTGCCTCTCTTTTCATGATTGTTGTCAAGGTAAACGAATTCCTTATGACGTTTCAATCCTTTATTACCGATCGGCGCGGGAAGATGTGTCTTGCACCCGCAATGCGCCGCGTCGCGTCGTATTCAACATTTCACACATCCGGCGATGCTGGCACTATTCTGGTCCAGAATGCGCCCCGGGGAGGCCCCATGCTGTCCAGTCTCGCATCGATTGCCACCCTGATGCTGTCGACCCTGTTGATGATGGCCGGCTTCGGATTGATGGGCTACATGCTGCCGATCCGGTCGCTGAACGAGGGCTGGTCGACCGTCATCATCTCGGTCATCGCCACCGGCTATACCTTTGGTTTCACAGTCTCCTGCATCGTCACGCCGATCTTCGTGCGGCGTGTCGGGCATGTGCGGGTGTTCGGCGCGCTGATCACGCTGCTGACAGTCTCCATCCTGCTTTGCGCGCTTGTCGTCGAATGGTGGGCCTGGATGATCTTCCGCGGCCTGTCAGGCTTTGCGATTGCGGGCGCCTATCTCTTGATCGAAAGCTGGCTCAACGAGCGGGTGACGAACGAAAATCGCGGCGCGCTCTTCTCGGTCTACATGGTCACCTGCCTCGTCGGCTCGATCGGCGGACAGTATATCGTGCCGCTCGGCGACGTGAACGGGCCGGACCTGTTCATGATCTGCGCGCTGATCTTCTCGCTCGCACTCTTTCCGGTCGCGCTCTCGACCGCCCAGTCCCCGACACCGATCGCGGAAGCCCGCTTCGACTTGAAGCGGCTCTATCGCCGCTCGCCGATCGCCTTCTTCGGGTCGCTGCTATCAGGCGCCCTGTCCGGCACCTGGGGCAGCCTAGGCGGGGTCTATTCCCAAACCATCGGCATGAGCACGGCGCAAGGCGCGACGCTGCTTGCCGCCTTCCTTGCCGGTGGTGCGCTCTCCCAGGTGCCGATCGGCCGTATTTCGGATCGCATGGACCGTCGTCTGGTGATGATCGCGTCCGGCCTCTTTGGTGTCGGCGCCTGCGGGCTGATGATCAGTTTCGGCGCGGAGGATCCAACAGCGCTTTACGTGGCCGGTTTCTTCGTCGGCACCGTGCTTTACCCCGTCTATTCGCTCAACGTGGCGCATGCGAACGACCTGGCCGAACCGGACGAATATGTCACGCTCTCCAGCGCCATCATGATCCTTTACGGCATGGGCACGGTCACCGGGCCGATCATGGCCGGCACGCTGATGCAGTGGCTCGGGCCAAATGCGCTGATCGGGTTTCTCGGCATGGCCTTTGCGCTCTATGCCGGTTACGCCGCATGGCGCATCACCCGGCGCCCGGACAATGTCACGCCAGCCGACAAGTCAGACTTCCAGGCGACCATCTTGCCGATGCAGGGCGCCGACAATGCCTCGCCGATGGCCGACACGGACCGCTGAACCTCAGCCCTGGGGTGTCGACGCCTTGCGCGCGGCGCGGCGTTCGAGGCCGAGTTGGTGTTCGCGGTAGATGATGAAGATGCCCGCGGCAACGACGATGGCCGCTCCGATCAAGGTGGTTGCCGTCGGCACCTCGGAGAACAGGATGTAAGCCGCGATCGAGCCCAGGATGATCGAAATGTATTCGAACGGGGCAATCGTCGAGACATCGGCGAAGCGATAGCTTTCGGTGAGCAGGATCTGTCCAAGTCCGCCGAGGAAGCCGGCCATGGCGAGCAGCCCGAGTGCTCGCCAGGACAGGTCTGCCCAGCCGAAGAACCAGGTAAGTGCCGAAAGCAGTGCGGCCGTCAGGGAGAAGAAGAGCACGATCGTTGCGGTCTTTTCCTCGCGCACGAGCTGGCGGACCTGTAGCATGGCGCCGGCCCCAAGCATTGCCGAGATCAATACGGCCACCGCGCCGACGGCAGCCTCCGAGCCCATGCCCTCGTCGCCGAACAGGGTCAGCTTCGGCAGTGAGATAATCAGCACGCCGACAAGGCCGATGAAAACTGCGGTCCAGCGATAGAGGCGCACCGTCTCCTTCAGAAAGATCGCGGCAAAGACAACGGCGATCAGCGGCATGGCATAGCCGATGGCAATCGCGTCCGGCAGCGGCAGGTGCACGAGCCCGTAGAAACCCGCACCCATGGCGCAAACGCCGAGCAGGCCGCGCTTCACATGCCCGACCGGATTGTCGGTCTGCATGGCCACCCGCAATTCGCCGCGCCAGGCGAGATAAACGACGATCGGAACGATCGCGAAAGCGGAGCGATGAAAGCTGATCTGGCCGGGTGGGATTCCGCTGCCGGCAAGCTTGATGCAGGTCTGCATGGCGACGAAGACCGAGACCGAGCAGACTTTCAGCACGATACCGCGCAGGGGATTGGGGTCGGCAAAGGCCATGGTGACTGCTGTCTTGGATGCGGCGGGCGCCTGACGCGCCGTGAACGGGAGGGCGGCAAAGGCGATCGCCTTTGAATCATCTGGGAATAGCTTGCATGCCCACCAGGAGGGCGCAAGTCCGCAATTGCGGGCATTACCCCCAGAAATGACCGTAAAAACCCAAGTTTTCCGCCATTTTTTGTTAACCAGCCGTTTAACCGGGGAAAATATATTTCCTGCCAATAAGTCATATTTATTTGCGATCGACTGCAATTTTTCGAGGTCTTTTTTCAACCGGGGTTTGGCGCCATGCCGCAGGCCGTTTCTCAGACCAATCCGATTTCAGAGATCCGCGCCACACCCCGGACCATGCGCCTGGTCACCGAAAGCATCGGTTCAGACCTCGAACATTTTAGCACCGACAACGCCCTCATCGTCCGCCAGATCCGGCTGCTGGCAATCAACGCCCTGATCGAGGCTGCCCGTGCAGGCGAGACCGGCAAAGGTTTTGCCGTCGTTGCCAACGAGGTTCAGCGCCTGGCGCAGGGTGCCAGCGAAACCGCCGAGCGATTCCAGCAGAACGTTCTCGGTCGGATCCGCCAGAGCCGCAGTATGGCGGATGATCTCGTCGAGCAGATGGAAGGTGTCAGGCTGATCGATCTTGCTCAGACGCTCGTCCAGTTCATCGTCCGCAATCTCTTCGAGCGCACCGCCGATGTGCGCTGGTGGGCGACCGACAGCGCGCTCTGGGAAGCCCTCGAACAGCCCTCGCCCGAACGCGCCCAGCATGCGGCTGCCCGCCTCGGCGTGATCAACCGCTTCTACACCGTCTATCTCGACCTCGTCATGACCGATGCGCGGGGCGTGGTCATCGCCTCTGCCAATCCGCGCTATCAGCGCAACCTGAAGGACAAGGACCTCTCGTCCGAAGCCTGGTTCCGGACGGCGCGCAATTGCCGGAGCGGTGACGACTACATCGTCGACACCGTCAAGCGCAGCGGCTGCCACGACAACCGCGATGTCCTCGTCTATGCCACCGGCATCCGCGCAGGCGGGCGTACGGATGGCGCGCTTGTCGGCACGCTCGGCGTCTATTTCGACTGGCAGGCGCAGGGCCAAGCGATCGTCGAGAAGGAGGCGAACCTTCCGCCGCAGGTGGCAGACAAGACCGAAGTGCTGTTGCTCGACGGCGCCAATATGGTGATTGCCTCCTCGCGCCCCGAGCGGATCTACACGCATTTCGCGCTCAACAATCCGCAGCAGCTCGCCAAGGGCAGTTACTATGATCAAAGCGGCGCCATCGTCGCCTTCGCCAAGACGCTGGGCTACGAGGACTATGACGGGCTCGGCTGGTCCGGCGTGATCATCCAGAGCATGGATAGCGATGAAGAGCTGCGGCAGCAGCTCAGGCTGAAGTGACGAAACGCACAGCCGAGACCTCTGTCTAACTCAAGATCAGTTTTGATTATTCTTGGATTTCGACCGGCATCGGCGTGGTTTTGGCGAAGAAAATTGCAAGCCTTGCCAAGAGCATCGCCGAAACTAGCTCGCGTTTTAACAATCGTTCAGAAATTGCTGCAATCATCCCCGGCAACTTGACCCCATTCGGCTCCGAGCATTCCAGCTCGTGCCGGGGTGGCCAACCCCGCAGCGACCAGGACACACAATGCGCACAGACACGGGCCGGATCGTTCATCTGGCAGACTACCGCCCCACCGACTTCGTTCTGGAACGGGTTGATCTGACATTCGAACTGGACCCGACGGAAACCAAGGTGGAAGCCCGGCTGATCTTTCACCGGCGCGAAGGCGTCGATGTGAACGCGCCCCTGGTGCTCGACGGTGACGACCTCACCATGACGAGCCTGCTCTTCGACCAGATCGAACTGGATCCGGCGCGCTACACCGCGACGCCTGAGAGCCTTGTCATCCGCGACCTGCCGGAATCCACCCCCTTCGAGATCACCGTGGTGACGATGATCAATCCGGAAGCCAATACGCAGCTGATGGGTCTCTATCGCACCAACGGCATCTATGCGACGCAGTGCGAGGCCGAAGGCTTCCGCCGCATCACCTATTTCCCCGACCGGCCTGACGTGCTCGCCGTCTATACGATCAACATCATTGCCGACAAGGCCGCCAACCCGCTGCTGCTCTCCAACGGCAACTTCCTCGGTGGCGCTGGCTTCGGCCCGGACAAGCATTTCGCCGCCTGGTTCGATCCGCATCCGAAGCCGTCCTATCTCTTTGCGCTGGTCGCCGGCGACCTCGGCATCGTCGAAGACACCTTCACCACCATGTCGGGCCGCGAAGTCGCGCTGAAGATCTATGTCGAGCACGGCAAGGAGCCGCGTGCGGCCTATGCCATGGATGCCCTGAAGCGCTCAATGAAATGGGACGAAGAGGTCTTCGGCCGCGAATACGATCTCGACATCTTCATGATCGTCGCCGTCTCCGACTTCAACATGGGCGCCATGGAGAACAAGGGGCTCAACGTCTTCAACGACAAGTTCGTGCTGGCCGACCCGGAGACCGCGACCGACCAGGATTACGCGAATATCGAGGCGATCATCGCGCATGAATACTTCCACAACTGGACGGGCAACCGCATCACCTGCCGCGACTGGTTCCAGCTCTGCCTGAAGGAAGGCCTCACCGTTTATCGCGACCACGAATTCTCGGCCGACATGCGCTCGCGCTCGGTCAAGCGCATTGCGGAAGTCCGTCATCTGCGCTCGGAACAATTCCCCGAGGATGCAGGCCCGCTCGCTCACCCAGTGCGCCCGACGAAGTATCGCGAGATCAACAACTTCTACACGACGACCGTCTATGAGAAGGGTTCAGAGGTCACCCGGATGATCGCGACCATTCTCGGCCGCGACGGCTTCAAGAAGGGCATGGACCTCTACTTCGAACGTCATGACGGCGATGCCGCAACGGTCGAGGATTTCGTCAAGTGCTTCGAGGATGCCAGCGGTCGCGACCTCACGCAGTTTTCGCTCTGGTATCACCAGGCCGGCACACCGCAGATCACCGTCTCTTCGGCCTATGACGCAGGCGCCAAGACGCTGACGCTGTCGCTCGAGCAGATGATCCCGGCCACCCCTGGCCAGAGCGCCAAGGAGCCGATGCACATTCCGCTGCGCTTCTCGCTGCTGTCGGAAACAGGTGCAGAAGCCACAGCGTCTTCGATCTCCGGCGGCGAAGTCTCCGGCGACGTGCTGCATCTGACGCAGCGCGCCCAGACCTTCACCTTCTCCGGCATCACCAGCCGCCCCGTCGTCTCGCTTAACCGCGGCTTTTCCGCCCCGGTCACGCTGCATTTCGCCCAGAGCACTGAGGACCTCGGCCATATCGCCCGCCATGACAGCGACCTCTTCGCGCGCTGGCAGGCAATCACCGACCTCGCACTGCCGGTGCTGACCGATGCGGCCAAGACGGCCCGCGACGGTGGCTCTGTCACAGCCAGTGCCGCCTTCGTCGATGTGCTGCTCGCGGTTGCCGCAGACGAGGCGCTCGAGCCCGCCTTCCGCGCCCAGGCGCTCACGCTGCCGAGCGAGGCCGATATCGCGCGGGAACTCGGCGGCAACAACGATCCGGATGCCATCCATGCCGGTCGCCAGGCCGTGCTCACGGCCATCGCCACATCTGGTGCAGACGTGTTTGCCAAGCTGCACGCCGCCCATGCGGCAAGTGGCCCATTCTCGCCGGATGCTGCCGGTGCCGGCAAGCGTTCGCTGAAGAACATCGCCCTGTCCTTCCTGACGCTTGCGCAGAACACGCCGTCCCTGGCCGCTGATGCCTTTGCCAAGTCCGACAACATGACGGACATGTCCCAGGCACTCACCATCCTTGCCCACCGCTTCCCCGATGCGACCGAAACGAAGGAGGCGCTCGCCGCCTTCGAGACACGCTTCGCCTCGAATGCTCTGGTTCTGGACAAGTGGTTCTCGATCCAGGCAACCATCCCGGGTTCTGCCGGCCTCGACCGGGTCAAGGCCCTGATGCAGAGCCCGCATTTTGCCCCGACCAACCCGAACCGCGTCCGCTCGTTGGTCGGCACCTTTGCCTTCGGCAATGCGACCGGTTTCAACCGCGCAGATGGCGCTGCCTATAGCTTCTTCGCCGAGCAGATCCTCGCGATCGACCCGCGCAATCCGCAGCTTGCTGCCCGCCTTTTGACCGCCATGCGCTCCTGGCGCCTGCTGGAACCAGGTCGCGCCGACAAGGCACAGGCAGCGCTTGCCACGATCGAAGCCTCGCCTTCGCTCTCGACGGATGTCCGCGACATCGTTGACCGCATTCTGAAGGGCTGAGACGCCCCTCTGTCCAAATGCAAAAGGCGCCGGCAAAACCGGCGCCTTTTTCGTCCACAGAGGTTTTTCCGCAGCCGGATCGCTGCCCATTTTTCCATGAGATTCAGCCTCTTGCCGCAGCGCCAATAAAAAAGCGGAGTCGGAGCAAGGGGTTAATATTTTCTTTACCCACCGGCTCTGGACAAGGCGAATCGGCCATGATTCCTTGGCGTCAGATTCGAGCGAGCGGCGCTTCGAATCACACGAGGGATAGAGGCAGGGACGATGTTGGACGCGCGGCGGGTCACCGCAGCCGATGAGCGGCTGCGCATCAAATTTTCGGACATGGGGACATTTTTTCGAAATCTCGGCGAGGCGCTCTTTGGCGGCGCGCCGACACTTTCCGGTCAGGCGACCGTCCGGTCGAGGCGCATCGAGACGATCCTGCGCCGGGCCATTCCCGTCCTGATCCTTGCCTTTCTCGCCGTCGTGGCGCTTGCCCGGACGATCGGTATCGTCAACGAGCACCAGCGCATGGAGACCGCCGTCCGGCAGTCGACGGCGCTCATTGCAGCCACGGTGAATGCCGCCCTCGGCGAGCGTCCGGAACTGTTTGAAGCGCGCGACCGCACTGAGGCCGAAAAGCGCCTCTCGCTCTTCCTTGATCGCGAGCATTTCTCGAACGGCGCCTTTGTCCTACTCGTCGATCCCGCAGGCCGGGTCTTCGGCTCCTCGCCAGAGGCTGCAGCCCAGGTCGGCCTGATGCTGTCCAGCCTCCTGCCCGAGGTCATGACCATCCGCCAGTCCGGCAGCCGCACCGGCGCGATCGAGACCGATCTCAACGGCGTCCTGCATCACGCGATCTTCACGCCCATCGGCACCGATGGCGCGATGATCGTCACCGCCCATTCTCTGCAGGCGGTCGAAGACTTCTGGCGCCGCGAGCTGTCGCTCAACGTCACGCTCTTCACCTGCATCTCGGTGATCCTCTTCGTCATCCTCTACGCCTATTTCTACCAGGTGAAGCGGGCGCGGGATGCGGACGATACCTTCCTCGAATCCAACCTGCGCGTCGAAACGGCATTGGCCCGCGGTCGCTGCGGTCTCTGGGACTTCGATCTGGAAAGCCGCAAGCTCGTCTGGTCGCGCTCAATGTATGAGATGCTCGGCCTTGCTCCCTCTTCGCAGCCGCTCGCCTTCGCCGATGCCGCCCGCCTCATGCATCCCGATGACGGCAATCTCTATGCGCTGGCCCGCTCCGTCGGTCGTGGCAGCTCCCGCCACATCGACCAGATCTTCCGCATGCGCCATGCCCAGGGCCATTACGTCTGGATGCGCGCCCGTGCCCAGATCATCTCCTCCAGCACCGGCGATCTGCATGTCATCGGCATTGCCATGGACGTGACCGAGCAGCATCGCCTCGCCCAACGCTATGCCGAGGCCGACCAGCGGCTCGCCGACGCCATCGAATGCACGTCAGAAGCCTTCGTCCTCTGGGACAAGAACGACAAGCTGGTGGCCTGGAACGGCCATTTCCAGAAGGTCTACAGCCTCCCCGACGCCGTGCTGGTCCCAGGCAAGGAGCGATCCCTTGTGATCGCCGCGGCCGGCAAGCCGATCATCCAGCGCCGCATTGCGGACGCAGACGACGGCACCAATTCGCGCACTTCGGAAGTGCAGCTCGCCGACGAGACCTGGCTGCAGATCAATGAACGCCGCACCCGCGACGGCGGCCTCGTCTCCGTCGGCACTGACATCACGCTTCTGAAGCGCCACCAGGAGCGCCTGCGCGACCAGGAACGCCGCCTGATGAACACGATCAGCGATCTCTCTGCATCGCAGCGCATCCTCGAGCGCCAGAAGACCGAGTTGTCCGACGCCAACGAGAAATATCTCGCCGAAAAGCAGCGCGCCGAAGCCGCCAACAAGGCCAAGTCGGAATTCCTCGCCAATATGAGCCATGAGCTCCGCACGCCGCTCAACGCCATCCTCGGCTTTTCCGAGATCCTGCTGGCCGGCATGTTCGGCCCGGTCGGTTCGCCGAAATACGAGGAATACGCAAAAGACATCCACGAAAGCGGCAAGCACCTCCTCAACGTCATCAACGACATCCTGGATATGTCGAAGATCGAGGCAGGCCAGATGAAGATCCGCTGCGAGACGATCGATCTCTGCCCGCTGATCGAAGAGAGCATGCGCCTCACCGCGATCCCCGCCGAAGAGAAGAACATCACCGTCGAACAGCGCGTCGAGCCCGGCCTTTCCGTGGTCGCCGACCGCCGCGCCATCAAACAGATCCTGCTCAACATCCTCTCCAATGCCGTGAAGTTCACCGATGACGGGGGCAGGATTGCGCTTCGCGCCCGCCAGGTCGAAGGGGCCGTGATCGTCTCCATCGTCGATACCGGCATCGGCATCCCGAAGAGCGCGCTTGGCAAGATCGGCAATCCCTTCGAGCAGGTGCAGAGCCAGTATGCCAAGTCGAAGGGCGGCTCGGGTCTCGGCCTTGCCATCTCCCGCTCGCTGGTGGCGCTCCATGGCGGCTCGCTGAAGATCCGCTCCCGCGAGGGTCATGGCACCGTCGTGTCGCTGCGCATCCCCGACGTCGTGGCAGCCCAGGGCGTCAAACGGCGGGCGTGAAGCCCGCCTGCCCGTTCACCCGCCCTTAACCCTTCCCGCCGAATAGAAGCCCGGGCTTACCCATCCGTAAGGGTCGCCGGGCCATGACAGGCTCGGGACAGTCCGGTGACAAACCGGAGGGACAAACAGGGACCGCAATGGCCACTGAAGGCAAGCCGCGCAATCGGCTCTATGTCAATTTCATCATCAACCTGATCGGCGCCCTGTTGCCGATCCCGGTGATGATCCTGACGGTCCCCGTCTATATCGATTATGTCGGTGACGCCCGCTACGGCGTCATTTCGCTGATCTGGGTGATGATCGGCTATCTCGGCTTTCTCGAGCTTGGCCTTGCCCCCGCCACCATCAATGCACTGGCGCGCCTGGACCATTCCGCCCAGCGCGAACGCGCCCGCGTCATCGTCACGTCCTTCACCATCAATGCGTCGATGACCTTCTTCGGTGCATTCCTGCTCTATCTGCTCGGCTCCTATATCGTAGGCGGCGTGGTGCAGGTCCCGGTCGAGATCGAGGATGAAGTGAAGGCGGCCATGCCCTGGATCGCGCTGCTCCTGCCGCTCGTCATTTTGAACGGTGCAGGCATCGACGCGATCGAGGCGCGCGAGAATTTCGCGCTCGCCAATGTACTCCAGGTCTCGGGCGCGATCTTCGCGCAGATCCTGCCGCTCGCCTTTGCCGTCTTCGTCTCGCCCGACCTCGGCACCGTGATCCCCGGCGCGGTGCTCGCCCGGGTGATCCTGATGCTTGCCATCTTCGTCGCCATCAACCGGATCGAGGGCCCGATCCGGATCACCGATTTCGACATGGACCGGGCGCGCAAGCTTCTCTCCTATGGCGGCTGGGTGACGATCTCCTCGGTACTGACCCCGATCCTCGGCTCGCTTGACCAGCTGATGGTCGGCCGCTTCTTCGGCGTCGCCGCCGTCACCTATTACGCCGTACCGCTCAACCTGATCTCCCGCAGCCAGATCATCCCTGGCGCGATCTCGCGCGCGATCTTCCCAAGGCTAGCAAGCTCCGAGGCCGAAGAGGCAAAGGCTCTCAGCGCCCGCGTCCTTGTCGTGACCGCCCTCCTCTATGGCGGCATCTGCGCGTCAACGATCCTCTTGATGGATCCGCTGCTCACCCTCTGGCTGGGCGAGGCCTTTGCCGAACGTGCGGGCGTGCCTGCAACGATCCTCGTCACCTCGATCTGGCTGAATTCGATGATCTTTGCGCCCTATTGGCTGATCCACAGCCAGCACCGCCCGGATCTGATCGCCAAGCTGCATCTCGGCCTTCTCTTGCCCTTTGCCGGCGTCCTTGTCCTGCTCACCATGGAATTCGGCATCGTGGGTGCGGCTGTCGCCGCAGCCCTCCGCTCGCTGTTCGACTTCGGCGGCCACCTGACCCTGAGCGGCATCCTGCGCCGCGTCGCCTTCCCGCTCGCCCTGCCCTTTGCGCTTCTGGGTGCCGCAACACTCGCCCATCTGACGATCGACGACTGGCTCACCGCCTTCATCTTCGCCTGCGCCGTCTGGCCCGTGGTGGCACTGCTCGTCTTCCTGCTCGACCGCCCCACCTTCGACTTGCTTGTCGGCTTCGGCCACAAGTTGGCTGCGCGCATTCGTGGGCAGCGGGCAGACTGAGCGGTAGTCGGCGATACCCTCTTGCTATCAAGGACTTGGGGCCCGCCCACACCGTGGGGCGGCTGCATCCGCAAACGTCTCATTTGATATCGTGATAAATTTGTACTTTGTTTGGTAGCGTCGCCTTCCAACCTCAAAGCTCGATTGCGCAAGATCGGCGCTCGCTGTATTTCCCATGATCAGCAGAGTCCTCTTCATCGGGATACTTCCGGCCACAAGACAACCCGCCGTCTTTTAGAATCTCAACACAGTTCAGCATCAATACACTTTGCCGCGTTGCAACGGCAGAGCGAGGACTCGTCATGAATACAACACAGCACTCCCCCTCACCTCGTCTGCGTTTCCGTCGCCTTGTCCTTTGCACGGCCTCTGCGTTGACGCTGATCATGAGCCTCGGCATCGCCGGTCCCGCGCAGGCGGATGTGGTCAACCGCGACCTATCCGTCTTGCTCTACAGGGGGAAACTGGGAAATCTTTGGGGCTTCACAGTATCGCCCAGCGGTATCGGCTCCAGCACCGGCTACTCGATCCACCCGAATAGCAACCAACTCGCAGCCGGACCAAACACGATCACCACCCCCTCGAATGATCTTGATGTGACCGCGATCAGCGGCGACGGAAGCACCGTGGTCGGTCACGAGTTGATTAACCCCGAGACCCGCCGTCTTTTCGTCTGGACGAAAGCAGACGGGTTGACCTACGTGGGCACCGATACGGTCGGCTACACATTCGACCTGCGGCACGTCAGCGACGATGGTTCGGCGGTAGCAGGCACGAACTCCGACATCAATCCTACGGCGTTCTACTGGCATAAAGGTGACGCGACGATCACCAATCTCGGCACTCTCGGTGGCACTCAATCCTATGCTAAAGCACTGAGCGGCGATGGCAGCACGGTCGTTGGCGATTTCTATGACGCCGACCAGTTGTCGCAAGCGTTCGTCTGGAAACGCGACGGCGGCGGGATGGTCGGCATCGGCGTTCCTGACGGCCAAACTCAAAGCTTCGCCACTCATGTTAGCTTCGACGGCAGTGTCGTTGGCGGTGAAGTGTTTAACGATAACGCATCGGACCTTCGCGCCTTTCGCTGGACGGCTCAGACGGGCCTGACCGACCTCGGCGATCTCGGCGGCAGTGAAACGCGTCTCCAAGCAATGAACCGGGACGGCAGTGTCCTGGTCGGGTACTCCGACGATGCATCGGGCAGCGCGCGGGCATTCCGCTGGGCCAATGGCGCGATCGGGGATCTCCAAGCGCCAGGTTTCATCAATTCATTTGCACGCGGCGTCAGCGACGACGGCGCAGTCGTCATCGGCAATGTCAGCATGCCTGACCCGAGCGGTGCCGTAGGGCCGGAAGGTCCCGTGACCTTCAACCGTGGTTTTCGCTGGACCAACGAGAGCGGCATGATCACCGTCGATCAATGGCTCCGCGACAATGGGGTCACCCTGGCGCAAGACATCACAAGCGAAGCCGAGGCCGTTTCTGCCGATGGCGAAACCGTTTTTGGCCGGCTTGCGGCTAGCGACGGCTACTACATCGCCCATGTCGGCGAGACGTCCGGCGTCGTAGATGTCACAGACTACGTCACCTCGGCCGCACAGACGAACTCCGTCGCCATCGGTCTCCAGACCTCGAGCGCCAGCACTGTCATGTTTGGTGCCCAGGGCAGCCCGATGCGCAATCTGCTCGACGTCGGCCGCCGCTCCGTCTGGAGCACCGTCGACACCGGTTATGACAGCGGCACGAAGTCGGAAGGCGCACTGGCGCTCGGCGATTTCGGCTTCGGCTACGGCCTGATGGACGGTGTTACCGTGCGCCTGCAGGGTGGCGTGACCTATACGGATCAGGATCTCTATGATGGGGGCGATTTCCAGGCGCGCAGCTGGTACGTGGCGCCCGAAGTCACAGCCAACCTGCTTGGCGATCTCTATCTGACGGTCGGTGGTCTCTATGGTCGCGGCGAACTCGACATCAACCGCGGTTATCTGAACGGTAGCGCCCTCGACTATTCGACTGGCGAAACGGATACCGAGACACTCGCAGGCAAGATGCGCATCGACTGGCTGAATGCTGTCACCCTGGGCGACGCCGCCTTCACGCCTTATCTGGCGCTGTCGCGGACTCTCGCGAAAACGGACGCCTATGTCGAAACCGGTGGCAGCTTCCCGGCAAGCCATGATGCCGTTAGCGAACACGCCACCATCGCCCGCCTCGGTGTCGATGGTGTCTACAGGCTGAACGACACCGTGACCCTGCTTGCCCGCGCCGAGGCCGCCTACCGCTTCGAAGAGCAGAGCACCGGAACATCGACGGAAGTCGCCGGGGTCCAGCTCGCGGTTGCGGGTGAAGACATCAAGCAGTTCTGGCTGCGCGGTGGTGTCGGCACCGAACTCGCCATCGGCGGCGGCGTCGCCTCGTTCATGCTCAACGCCACAACCGAAAGCGAAGATCCCGATGTCTGGCTGCGCTCCGGATGGAAGGTTGATTTCTGAGGGCAATATCGCGCAAGATATGCAAAAGCCGCCGGTTACCCGGCGGCTTTTCCATTTTAAGTTCAGGTGTCGCCACCACGTCCCGTGCGTGCTAGGCCACAACCAGCGAAAACACCTTGCGCACAGCCTTGGACAGCCGTCTGATCTCAGCCTCGGCCGTCTTCATGTCAGGACTGTCGGCAGCCCGTGCCACGCGGTCGGTGAGGCCCGCCGGAACGGTCGAGGGATCGAAGGGGCCGTCGATGCAGAGGCGAATGACCTGCGAGAGATCGGTGTAAAGCTTCAAGGCTGTCAGGCAGGTGTCCAGATCATTCGGGTCGATGAGATCCCCCAAGGCCTTCAGCGCATCTGCGGTCGAGAGTTCGTTGGTCCGCACGCGATGCCCCTTCGACGGGGCCACCAACGCCAAATACTGGGCGATGAACTCGATATCAACAAGGCCGCCGGGGATGAGCTTCAGGTCCCAGATATCCTTTGCTGGCTTCTCCTGCTCGATCAGCGCCCGCATTTCCAGAACGTCCTTGACGGTCTTCGCCTGGTCGCTCGGCGCTGCCAGCACCTCCTCGATGATCGTCTCCGCTTCCCCGATCAGGCTCTGATCGCCGGAGAGCATGCGTGCCCTTGAGAGCGCCATGTGCTCCCAGGTCCAGGCCTCCTCGCGCTGATAGCGGGCAAAAGACCTGAGCCTCGTCGCGACCGGCCCCTTGTTGCCGGAGGGGCGAAGTCGCATGTCGACTTCGTAGAGCACGCCTTCCGCCGTCGGCGCCGAAAGCGCCGCGATCAGCCGCTGGGTCAGTCTCGTGAAATAGCGCACCGGATCGAGGGGCTTGGCGCCATCCGATTCTGCCGCCTCGTCGTCATGCTCATAGAGCAGGATCAGGTCGACATCGGATCCTGCCGTCAGCTCGTAGGAGCCGAGCTTGCCCATCCCGGCCAGCGCCACCCGGCCACCGGGGATCTTCCCATGGCCAGCTTCCATCTCGGCCACCACCGCCTTCAGCGCTTCGTCGATGACGAGGTCGGCGAGATCGGTGAAGGCGTGGCCGGCCTGCGCTCCGCCAATGGAGCCGGTCAGCAGGCGTATGCCGATGAGAAAGCGCTGCTCGGCGGCAAAGATGCGCAGCCGGTCGAGGATTTCCTCGTAATGCCTTGCACTGGAAAGGAAACTCTTCAGCCGCTTGCCGAGATAGTCACGCGTGGGAAGTTCGACCAGCAGGCCCGGATCCAGCATGCCATCGAAGACATGCGGGCGCGCGGCGATGATCTCGGCGAGCCTTGGGGCGGCCGCCATGATGTTGACCATCAGGTCGAGAAGGGCGGGATTGTTGCCGAGCAGCGAGAAAAGCTGGATGCCGGCGGGGAGCCCTGAGAGGAAATTGTCGAAGCGCAACAGTGCCTCGTCCGCCCGCCGGCTCTCGCCGAAGGCTTTCAACAGATCGGGCGTCATCTCGGTCAGCCGCTCGCGTGCTTCCACCGATTGCGTCGCGCGGTAGCGGCCATAATGCCAGGTGCGGATGACGCGCGAGATATCCTCCGGTCGCTCGAAGCCGAGCCCTTTGAGGGTCTTCAGCGTGTCCGGATCGTCCTTCTGCCCGGTGAAGACGAGATTGCCGGTTGCGCTCGACAGGCCCTCTTCCTTCTCGAACAGGCGGGCGTAGCGCTTCTCCACCGTCTTGAGCGCCGTTTCCAGCGCGCGCGAAAAGGCCGTCGTGTCGATGAAACCCAGCATGAAGGCGATGCGCTTAAGTTCGGCCTCCGTCTCGGGCAGCACATGGGTCTGCTCGTCATGCACCATCTGGATGCGGTGTTCGACATCGCGCAGGAACCAGTAGCAGTCGGTGAGTTCGTCCGCCGTCTGCTCGTCGATCCAGCGGGCGGAGGCGAGCGCCTTCAGCGCTTCTTCGGTCGGACGGCAGCGGAGGTCAGGCATGCGGCCGCCAGCGATCAGCTGCTGGGTCTGGGCGAAGAATTCAATCTCGCGGATGCCGCCGCGTCCGAGCTTGACGTTGTGCCCCTTCACGGCAATCGCGCCATGGCCCTTGTGCACATGGATCTGCCGCTTGATCGAGTGGATGTCGGCAATCGCCGCATAGTCGAGATATTTACGGAAGACGAAGGGCACGAGCTCGCGCAGGAAGCCCTCGCCTGCCTTCAGGTCGCCAGCCACCGGCCGCGCCTTGATGAAGGCCGCCCGCTCCCAGTTCTGCCCCCTGCCCTCGTAATAGATGAGCGCCGCCTCAACCGGCACGGCGAGCGGTGTCGAGCCCGGATCGGGCCTCAGCCTCAAGTCGGTACGGAAGACATAACCATCCGCGGTCCGCTCCTGCAGGATGCGCACTAGTCGGCGCATCATCCGGCCATAGGTCTCCATGGCGTCGTCAGGATCCTTCAGGATGCCGGCTTCCGGATCGTAGAAGATCACGAGGTCGATGTCGGAGGAGTAGTTGAGCTCACGGGCGCCGTGCTTGCCCATGCCGAGCACGATCAACCCACTGCCTTCGGCCGGATTGTCCCGATCCTTGAGCGTCAGCTTGCCGCCGTCATGTCCGCCGAGAAGCAGGTGATCGATGGCTGCCGCGACGGCCGCATCAGCCACGGCGCTCAGCCAGGCGGTCGTGTCACGGGCGGTAAAGACACGGGCGAGATCGGCGAGTGCGGTGAGGAATGCCACCTTGCGCTTGGCCCGCCGCAGCCGCGCCATGACTTCTGCCTCGGCGGGGACGGCACCGGACGCGTCAGGCCGCCAGGCATGGCGCGCCTCGTCGATCGCATCCAGGATCTGCGGCTCCAGCGGAGAGGCGATCGCCTCAAGCAGCAATGATGGCTTCAGGTTCGCGACATCGCGCAGATAGGGCGAAAGCGTAAAGGCCGAGAGCACGAAGCTGCGGAGCGGACCGTCCATCGACAGATGCTCGGCCAGTGCCGGCTCCTGCTTGGTGAGGTCCTTGAGCAGCGCTACCGCCGCCTTCAGCTCCGTCTGGTTCAGCGGACGGATCACTCCATCGGCTACCTCGGACAATCTGCTCGTCCTGCCGTTCCCCATCAGCGTCTCCTCTCCCGGCCGAGATTTCTTGCGAATCTCAAACCGGAACAGGTTACGGCTTCATCCCGGGAAAAACCATGGTGGCCGTCAGACCCGGGTAATCGGGGTGATTGCGGGTGTCCGACAAAACCAGCCGCCCGCCATGCAGGGCCATGATCGCCTCGACGAGCGACAGGCCGAGACCGGTGCCAGGTTTCGAGCGGCTCTTGTCCAGCCGCACGAAGCGTTTGACGACCTCGGCACGTTTGTCTTCGGCAATGCCAGGCCCCTGGTCGGAGACCGCGATCTCAAGGCCATCGCTCCCACGCGACACGCGCACCCGGATCTCGGATCCCGCATCGCCCTGGCTGCCATATTTGATCGCATTGTCGATCAGATTGGCGATCGCCTGGCCGACGAGTTCGCGATTGCCACGCGCCGAAAGTCCCGGTGCGATCTCGCAGACCATCGCCTGCCCCGCCTCTTCCGCCACCGGCTCGTAGAGTTCGGCGCTGTCAGCTGCGATCGCGGAAATGTCGATATCGGTGAGTTCGGCCGCGATCGACCCTGCCTCGACGCGGGAGATCATCAGCAGCGCGTTGAAGGTGCGGATCAGCTGGTCGGATTCGGCAATGATCGTCTCTAGGGCCGCCTTCTTGGCCTGCGCATCGTCCTCGTTCAGCGCATCGGCCGCCTTGTTGCGCAGCCGCGTCAGTGGCGTCTTCAGGTCATGGGCGATGTTGTCGGAGACCTGTTTCAGGCCCTCGTTCAACTGCTCAATGCGCCCCAGCATGCCGTTCAGCGATGACGACAGCCGGTCGAACTCGTCGCCGGAGCCTGATACCGGCAGGCGCTGGGATAGATCGCCGGAGATGATCTTCTCACTTGCCGCCGAGACCCTGTCGATGCGCTTCAAGGCATTCCGCCCGATCGCAAACCAGATGACCACCGCGCCGATCCCCATGATCAGCAGCGCCACCATCAGTGCCTGACGCACGAGAAGCCGCAGCTTACCCGGCTCACCGAGATCGCGTCCGACAAGCACTCGAATACCATTGTCCAGCATGAAGACGTGACCGGTCGCGAGATGGCGCTTCACACCCCCACTGTCGGTGTATCGCTGGTAGCGGAAGGGGAAATTGGTCCAGCCTTCCTCGTCGAAGACGCCGGGCTGCAGGGAGGCAACATTGCCGGCCAGGATCTCGCCATTGGGGCTTGCGATCACATAGAGGTTCGCCCCCGGCTGGCGGGCGCGGCGCTCCATGGTCCGCAAGAGCTGGTTGATGCCGCCGCGCTCGAAGGCGCCCTGGATTTCCGTCACTTCCTGACGCAGCGCCTCGCGCGTTTGGTTGTTCAGGATACGCTCGGCGAGCCCCGTGACGTAAAAGACGAGGAAGGCGGCGCAGAGCGCGAAGAGAATGATGTAGAGGGCCGAAAGCCGGACAGCCGTCGACTTGGCCAGCACGCCCAGGCGGGACTTGAGCCGCATGTTCAGCCTTCGTCCTTGATCATGTAGCCCGCACCGCGCACGGTCTTCAAAAGCGGCCGGTCGAAATCCTTTTCGATCTTCGAGCGCAGCCGCGACACATGCACGTCGATGACATTGGTCTGCGGGTCGAAGTGATAGTCCCAGACGTTTTCGAGCAGCATGGTGCGGGTCACCACCTGGCCGGCATTCTTCATCAAATATTCGAGCAGGCGGAATTCGCGCGGCTGCAGCAGGATTTCCTTGCCCGCGCGCTTGACCTCGTGGGAAAGCCGATCAAGCTCGAGATCGCCGACCCGGTAAACCATGTCCTGCTCGGGCTTGCCCTTGCGTCGTCCGAGAACCTCGACACGCGCCAGCAATTCGGAAAAGGCATAAGGCTTTGGCAGATAGTCGTCACCGCCGGCGCGCAGGCCCGTGACGCGATCATCGACCTGGCCAAGTGCCGACAGGATCAACACCGGCGTATCGATGCCGCGCTTGCGCAGCTCGCTGATCACAGAGAGGCCATCCCGGCGCGGCAGCATGCGGTCAACGACCATCACGTCATAGGTATTCTCAGTGCCCATGAAGAGGCCGCTTTCGCCGTCGCTCGCATGGTCGGCGACAATGCCCGCCTCGCGAAAGGCCTTGGTCATATAGGCTGCGGCTTCCAGATCGTCTTCAATAACAAGTATCTTCATGTGCGCGACATTAGCCTCGGCGCCTGCCACCGTATAGCCGGTTTCGCCGGACTTCGGCTGTCCTTGTTCCGCGATCCCCATGCTTCGTCCTTTCCTGAGACGTGGCGGTCGACAACCGCCAGATACGACAAAGGGCGCCGCCGGTCCTCGACCGCCGGCGCCCTCCGTCAGATCACAATCAGCCCTGGGCGATCGGCAGTGCCACGAAGCGGCTACCGCTCTCCGATTCGACCTGGAAGAGCGCCCGGGTGCGGCCGTCCTTCTTGGCCTGGTCGAGGACCTTCTGGACATCGGCGGTCGAGGAGACTTCCTGGTTGTTCACCGAGGTGATCGTCTCGCCGGCCTTCAGGCCCTTGTCTGCGGCATCGCTATCCGGATCGACATCGACGATTGCGAGGCCCTTGCCGCCGTCAGCAGGGCGAACCGAGAGGCCGAGGCCCGACAGTTCCTGCTCGGCTTCCGGAGCCGGGGCTGCGTTGTTCTCGGTCTCGGCGCTTGCTGCCTGATCGGCCGGCAGTTCGCCGAGCTTGACCTTGAGTTCTGTTGCCTTGCCATCGCGCCAGACGGACACGTCGACCGTGGTGTCAGGGGCAAAGGCTGCAATGCGGCGTGCGAGATCGCGGGGATCCTTGACCGGATCGCCGTTGACGGCGGTCACGACGTCACCCTGGCGGATGCCAGCCGCTTCACCGGGCGAACCGGCCTGCGGGGCGACAACGAGGGCGCCTGAGTCTTCGGAGAGACCGAGGCTATCGGCGATGTCCTGCGTGACGGGCTGGATCTGCACGCCGAGCCAGCCGCGCGACACGGTTCCGGTTTCCTTGAGCTTGGCGATAACGTCGGTCGCAACCGAAGCCGGGATGGCAAAGGCGATGCCGACATTGCCGCCCGAGGGCGAGAAGATCGCGGTGTTGATGCCGACCACTTCGCCGTTAAGGTTGAAGCCGGGACCGCCCGAGTTGCCACGGTTCACGGCCGCGTCGATCTGCAGATAGTCGTCATAGGGGCCGGAGCCGATGTTGCGGCCGCGGGCCGAGATGATACCGGCAGTCACGGTCCCGCCGAGGCCGAAGGGGTTGCCGACGGCGACAACCCAGTCACCGACGCGGACCTTCTCGTCGTCTGCGAACTTCACATAGGTGAACTTGGTATCCTTGGCATCGACCTTCAGCAGGGCCAGATCGGTGCGGCTATCCTTGCCGACGAGCTTGGCATCATATTCCTTGCCGTCGTTCATCACGATGGTGAAGGCAGCACCATCATCAATGACGTGGTTGTTGGTGACGATATAGCCGTCTTCGGAGATGAAGAAGCCGGAGCCCTGAGAGGTTGGGCGCAGGCGGCCTTCGCCACGCTCGGCACGCGGGCCACGCTCACGCGGACCACCTTCCATGCCGGGGCCACCGAATTCGCGGAAGAAGCGCTTCAGCGGGTGATCGTCCGGCAGGTCTTCAAAGCTGCGACCACCAAAGTTGAACGAGTAGCCGCTTTCGTCATTCGAGGCTGGCTGCACATTCGACTGGACCCGGACCGAAACGACAGCAGGCAGAACCGCCTGCACGACATCGCCGAAGCTCGGGACCTGCGGCGCGTTCACTTCAACCGGGGCAGCAAGCGCCGGAACTGCGGCGAAGGGAGCAGCGGTCACCAGCATCATGGCGGCGAGGCCGGCTGTGGTGGAGGTCTTGAGGATCGACTTCATCGAACGACCTTTGTTCTCGGACATTTGATCTACCTTCATCTGTTCTTCTGACTGGAGCCGCCGGACAACCCGGCGGTGGGAAGCGGTGGATGACGAGAGATATAGGAGCTGTCAGGTTACGGCGAACTGTACGGCAGATGAATTCTTCGTAATCTTTGGTGCCGTACAAGCCGGGCGCCTCAACAAGGCGATGAACCGATTGTCCTGAGCCTCCAATACGCCGGAAAACCCTGATCTATTTTAATGACTTACCGAGGAATATGGAAAAGCGACCTAATCAAGGTTATGTTACTGACGAGGTGAACTGATGGACAAGACCAGCGTCGACAAAAAGCCTGCCGAACCTGTCATGCCCGCGCCGACAAAACGTCAGGCGCGCCAGCCTTCGCATGGGCAGAATGTGAGGCCAGATGCCGAGGAAGTCGCTCGGCTCGAGCACGAGCGGCACAAGCATCTCATGGATCTACTCGCCAAGTGAGCGCTCAACCCGGATGGATCGAACTGTCCGAGGTCATTGCTCTCAATCGAGCTGCAGTCGCCATAACTGGCGAGAAGCATCTTCTGACCAATCCAGTCACGCTCGAAAGCGCGGTCATGAGTCCGCGAAACCTCTTCCACTACGAAAACGAGGATGACATCGGGGTACTCGGCTGCCGGCTCATCGTGGCCCTCAGCCGTGCCCATGCGTTCATCCAGGGCAACAAGCGAACCGCCTGGTTATCCGGCATCATGTTTCTGAACATCAATGGATATGACGTCATCCTGCCGTCGGCGGAGGCGAACACGTTTATCGCGGAGCAGATCACAAAAGTCATTCAGCGAGATGTGAGTGAATCCGATTTCTTCAGGAACCTGGATACCTTCATCGTGCCTCTTTAGTTTAGAAGCCGTTGCGCTCCGCACCAATCAGACTGTGCGATCACTCCCGATCCAGCAACTTCCCCAGTCGCGCTTCTTCTTCCGGCGAAAGCTTCGCCACCGGCTGAACGGACCGCCTGCGCGTGTAGACCACAGCCACAATCAGACCAATGATCGCGAGCGCCGCAGGAGCCCCCCAGAGCGCGATCGTGCGCATGCTGAGCCTTGGCTTCAACAGCACGAATTCTCCGTAGCGCGACACGACATAATCGAGCACCTGCTCGTCGCTATCGCCCCCCACCAGCCGCTCACGCACCACCACCCGCAGGTCGCGGGCCAGTTCGGCGTTGGAATCGTCGATCGACTGGTTCTGGCAGACCATGCAGCGTAGCTCCGCCGACAGGGCCCGCGCCCGCTGTTCGAGAGCGGGATCGGCAAGCACCTCGTCGGGGTTCACGGCGAAGGCGTGGATGGGGGTGAAGAGCAATGTGAGAAGCAGGAAAAGGCGCTGGAGTGTCAAGCGTCGTTGCCCCTCACCCTGACCCTCTCCCCGCAAGCGGGGAGAGGGAATGGCTGACATCGGCGGGTTCGCCCTTCTCCCCGCTTGCGGGGAGAAGGTGGCGGCAGCCGGATGAGGGGCAATCACTTGAAACAAGTCGTTCACTCCGCAGCCTCCAGTGCCGGCTTCGCTGCAACCTTGGCCCGCTTCGGCGCACCAACACGCAATCTGCGGTCAGAGAGCGAGACGATACCGCCCGCCATCATCACGATCGTGCCGTACCAGATGCAGAGTATCCAGGGCTTCCACCAGACGCGCACGACAATCCCGCCATCGGCCATCGGGTCACCCAGCGAAACATAGAGCTGGCTGAAGCCGAAGGTGACGATGCCAGCTTCGGTGGTCGGCATCTGGCGTGCCGTGTAGAGCCGCTTCGACGACCAGACATCGGCAACTTCGACACCGCCCTCGCGGATGGTGAAATGCCCCTGGTCCTCGGTGTAGTTCGGTCCGGTCGCGGCGCGAATGCCATCGAAGGTGACGACATAACCGCCAGCCTCCGCCGTCATGCCCGGCTTCATCTCGACCACGGTTTCCGTCTCGAAGGTGGTGACGGCGACGACGCCGAGCACGGTCACACCCATGCCGAAATGCGCCAGCGCCGTGCCGAAGGCCGAGCGTGGCAAGCCCTTCAAGCGGCTCCAGGCGGTCGACAGCGGGTGCTTGCCGAAACCGGCCCGATACCAGAGGTCAGAAATCGCCCCGCCCATTACGAAGAAGGCGAGCGCGAGGCCTGCTACCGCCATGACTGGACCGCCGTTCTGTGCGTACCAGAGCCCCAGCCCGAGAACGAGCGAGAGTGCCGCCGCCACATAGAGGCGCTGCAGTGCCGCGAGCAGATCGCCGCGCTTCCAGGCGAGGAACGGCCCGAAGGGCACCGCCAGCAGCAGCGGGATCATCAGAAGCCCGAAGGTGATGTTGAAGAAGGGCGGACCAACAGAGATCTTCTCGCCCGTCAGCGTTTCCAGGAGCAGCGGATAGAGCGTGCCAATCAGCACCGAAGCCGTGGAAACGGTGAGGATCAGGTTGTTGAGAACCAGCGCACCCTCACGCGAGATCGGCTGGAACAGGCCGCCGGCCTTGAGCATCGGTGCTCGCAGCGCAAAGAGGGTGAAGGCCCCGCCGATGAAGATGACGAGAATGCCGAGAATGAAGACACCGCGCGTCGGGTCGGTGGCAAAGGCGTGCACCGAGGTAAGCACGCCCGAGCGCACCAGGAAGGTGCCGAGCAGCGACAGCGAGAAGGCAATGATGGCGAGCAGCACCGTCCAGATCTTCAAGGCATCGCGCTTCTCCATCACCAGCGCCGAATGCAGCAGGGCCGTGCCCGCAAGCCAGGGCATGAAGGAGGCGTTTTCGACCGGATCCCAGAACCACCAGCCACCCCAGCCGAGCTCGTAATAGGCCCAGTAGGACCCCATCGAGATACCGGCCGTCAGGAACACCCAGGCCGCCAGCGTCCAGGGTCGCACCCAGCGCGCCCAGGCGGCATCAATGCGGCCGTCCATCAGAGCGGCAATCGCAAACGAAAAACAGACCGAGAAGCCGACATAGCCGAGATAGAGCAGCGGCGGATGGATCGCGAGACCGATGTCCTGCAGGACCGGGTTGAGGTCCTGGCCCTCCGCCGGGATAGGCGACAGACGGATGAAAGGGTTCGAGGTCAAGAGGATGAAGAGCGTGAAGGCCGTCGTGATCCAGGCCTGCACGGCCAGCACATTGGCCTTCAGCCGATCCGGCAGGTTGGTGCCGAAGAAAGCGACCATGGCGCTGAAGAAGGCGAGGATCAGCACCCAGAGCAGCATCGAGCCTTCATGGTTCCCCCAGACGCCCGAGACCTTGTAGATCATGGGTTTGAGCGAATGGGAGTTCTGATAGACGTTCTGCACCGAGAAGTCGGAAACGACGTAGCCGTAGGTGAGGACCACAAACGAGAACGCGACGAGCAGGAACAGCGCATAAGTGCCTGTTGTTGCGACCGCCATCATCGCCGCGTCCCCGCGCCGGGCGCCGATCACGGGCAGAATGGAGACGACAAGACAGGTGGCGAGTGCCAGCACGAGAGCATAATGGCCAAGCTCGATGATCATTGGATCTCTTCCTTGCCGCTGAGTTCCACCCCTTGCGCCTTCAGACGGTCGGCCACATCCTTCGGCATATAGGTCTCATCATGCTTGGCGAGCACGGTATCGGCAACAAAGACCTTGTTGATGCCTTCGAAGCGTCCTTCCGCCACCACCCCCTGCCCCTCACGGAACAGATCGGGCAGGATGCCGGTATAGGTGACCGGCAGCTCGCTCAGCGTATCCGTGACGGTAAAGGTGATCGTCGAGCCTTCGCCTCGCACCACCGAACCTGTCTCCACCAGTCCGCCCAAACGGATGCGGGTGCCCGGCTGCAGGTCTGCCTTGGCGAGATCGCCCGGAACGTAGAAATAGGCGATCGACTGGCCGAAGGCGAACATCACCAGAAGCACGGCCGTCAGAATGAAACCCATGCCACCGGCAATCACCGCGAGGCGTTTCTGTTTGCGGGTCATTGGCTCACCTCCTCGACATCAAGGCCGAGCTCTTTTGCCATGGCGATCAGCTGCTGGCCCTCGGCGCCATCAGCCGGGAAGGCTTTCAGACCATCCTTCAGCGCAGCTTCCGCGCGGGCCTGATCCTTGAGCATGGCATAGGAGCGGACAAGCCGCATCCAGCCTTCGAAATTGTTGGGATCTTCCTTCAGGCGCGCATCAAGGCTCGCCACCATGCCGCGGATCATCTCGCCGCGATCAGCCTCGGACATCTGTTGCGCATTGGCAATGTCGTCTGCGGAGGGATTGCCCGGTGCTGCCGGATTGGCGGCGGCCGGCGCCTGCGGCGGTGCCGCGGCAATTGCCGGCGCATTGGCGAGCGGCACACCTGTGCTGTTGGCCGCAATGTGCTGGTTGACCAGCTCCATCCAGGGCGCGGTCGGCGGAGAGGCGGCGGCAATTGCCTGGAACGCGGCAAGCGCCTCGGTACGGCGGCCAGACTGCTCGAGCGCCAGCGCCAGATAGAAGTCGGCGCGCGGATTGTTCGGCTCGAGCTTCAGCGCTGCCTGAAAGGCCATCTGCGCATCATCGGTGACGATCCCGTCATTGCGCACGACAATCGTTTCGCCGAGGCCATTCATCCGCTCGGCATCGGGGCCGAGAATGCGGATGGCATTGCGATAGGCAAGCTCGGCATCATCAAGGCGGCCGATGCGGAAATAGACGGGCGCCAACACGTTCCAGCCATTGCCGTCGCCGGGATTGCCCGCCAGATGCTGCTCGACCTTGGCGACCAGCAGATCGACATCATCACCTGGATTTTCAATGCGGGCGGCCAGCGGCGCGTCCGGCGTTCCGGGGCTACCGATTTCGAGATAGCCGGCAAGGCCGATGACGGGAAGACAGAGGAGAATGAAGGCCTGGGAGAAGGTATAGCGCCGGCGCTTGGAGCGCCCGCCGGCGGCTGCCTCCGATGCCAGCTCATCGCCCTCGCCGGCTGTTTTTTCGCGACCGGCAATCGCCAGCAGCCGGCGTCCGATCTCGGCGCGGGCATAGTCGGCATCCTCAGCCGAGATCAGGCCTCCCGCCTTGTCCCGTTCCAGCTCCCGCAGCTGGTCGCGATAGACCGCCGCCTCGCCTTCATCATAGCGCGTCGCCCGGGCCGAAGCCCGCAGCAGGGGAGAGAGCAGGACGACGGCAACAATGACCGTCAGCAGGGCGGAGATGATCCAGAACAACATGAAACTCAATTACGTCAAGGACGGGTGCATTCCAACAGTCAAACACCCCCTGACGGAAAGTTGAGGCGTTTGGCCGCAAGAATTCTCTAATACCAAATCTCGTTGATAGGAACTCACAGGATCGGCTCGACCGGTCCTGCTGGCTAGGAGAGGTCCGAAGAGCGATGCTTTCGCATCGGTCTAGGAACTCGACGACGCCGGAAGGCCCGGGAAGCCGACCGGAGGTGGCTTATAGCAGGCCTCTGGCGTTGTTGCGCCGCTTGGCCGATGCATCAGCATCGCCCGGCGCACCGCGCCTAGCCAGACACCTGCTATAAGCCATCCTGTGGATTCCTATCATCGAGACTTGGTATAAGTCGCCATAACCTGCCTAGCCTTGACCCAAGTCAAGTGGGGAAACCGTTCACGACTGTTGATGTGACGGCGTGATCGTGAACTGCAGCCCCATCGCGGCCAGAATCTTGGCCAAGGTTTCAAACTGTGGCTTGCCGTTCTTCGATAGTGATTTGTACAGGCTGCCCCTGTTTAAATCCGCTTGTTCTGCCACTCCGGCCAGTCCGCCGGCCTGTGCCTTGGCAACGTGACGGAGGGCTTCCTGAAACAGCTCCATGTCACCGCTTTCAAGAAACTCCGCCAGATAGATGGCCGCGTTTTCCGGGTCCCGCAACAGTTCTTCATAGCGGTCGAAATCGAACGGTCTGCTCGGCTTGTTCACGGTTTTATCCTCTTGCGATAGTCATCCAGATAGACCTTGGCCTTTTCGAGTGTTCGCCTCTGATCCTTCTTCGTAGCGCCCGCCAACAACAGCACCACCGTATTGCCGACGACCGTGTAGAACACGCGGTAACCGGATCCGGCATGGATACGCATCTCGAAAATCCCAGGCGCACCCGCCAATGGTTTCCAATCGCCAAAATTGCCCAAGGATGCGCGGCGGATGCGGGCGAAGATTTGTGTTCTGATTTCAGAACTGGCGATTGCATCGAGCCATGCCTGAAAAGGCGCCTCGCCATCTTCCGTCAGATACACCTCGATCTCAAAGCGCGTCATGTCTGCAGTGTACGCCAGAGCAGACACTTTGGGAAGATGCATCAGATGACAGGGCTACAAGGCAATTCGCAAATGTGCGGCTCCACCCAAGCCTCAGCTGAGCGGTGTCCAGGTGCCGTTCGGGTTGCGGCAGGCTGCACCGCGGGCCTGCAATTCGCGACCACCGCTCACCACCTTGTGGGTGAACTGGCGACAATTCTGCTGGCCAACCTGATAGGGGGCCGCTGCCACGACCTCGCCGCGCACCTCGCCGCCGGCCCAAGTCACCGGCTGGCCGCCAGGGGCTGCTTCCAGTGCCCGGTATTCGGCCTCGAGCGCACGCTGGGTTTCGCTGCGCGACAGTTTCACGCCCGTGCGTGCGACGATACCGCCCTGCAGGGCTGCGATATAGACGGCGGAATTGGCCTTGGCGGTCGCGGTGCGTCCGCCGCCCGAGGTGGTACAGCCCGCAAGCGCGAGCGACACCAGAGCGGTGGCTGCCAGTATTCCGAAGCGCTTCACACCCATAAGACCGTTCCAAGTGCCGTCAATTGTTGCCGCCGTCAGGCGCCTGTCCCGCTTTCGGAAGCGCGCATCGCCGGCGCGCCGAAATCAGTCCTATACACCTATGTAATTTCACAGGAAAATCAATCACGCAGTGTCCTTCGTCACAGCCGGTAGGATCAACTGTGCGCGAAGTCCGCCGATCCCTGCCCGCGACAGGCCGAATGCGCCCTGATATTCCCCGGAAATCTCCTTGACGATGGAGAGACCAAGGCCCGTTCCCGGCTTGCTTTCGTCGAGCCTGCGGCCGCGCTTCAGCGCCTCGCCGATCTGCTCAGGCGCAAGCCCCGGTCCGTCGTCTTCCACCACGACCTCGATCCAGCCGCGTCGTCCATCCGTGGCATCGTCCTCGCGCGTCGTCATCGTCACCTTGGTCACCACCTTGGTGCGGGCAAAGCGGGACGCATTTTCCAGCAGATTGCCGACGACTTCCTCGACGTCCTGTTGCTCCATGGCAAAGGTCAGATCCGGCGAGACTTCGAGTTCTAAGGCCACTTCGCCGTTCAGCTTGCGCATCACGCGGACCAGCCGTTCCAGCACCGGCTGGGCTTCGGTTCGGGCGAGCACGCTGTCGCGCTGGGCGGCGATGCGGGCACGGTTCAGATAGGAGGTCACCTGCGCCTGCATGGCCTCGGCCTGAGCCGCAATCACCTCGGCATGGGTCTTTTCGAGCGTGCGCGCCTCGTTGAGCAGCACGGCAATCGGCGTCTTCAGCGAATGGGCGAGATTGCCGACCTGCATGCGGGCGCGCTCGACGATGCGGCGGTTGCTGTCGATCAGCGCGTTGATCTCGCTGGCAAGCGGCATGATCTCGCGCGGGAACTCGCCCTCGATCCGCTCGGCCTCACCGCGCCGGATGCGCTCCAGCCCGCGGCGCGCGCGGTCGACCGGCTTCAGGCCGTAAAGGATGGCCAGACCGTTGACGATCAGGCCACCGATGCCGACCACGGCAAGTGCGCTATAGAGCCGGCTGGTGAAGAAGGTGATCTCGTCCTCGATGACCTGCAGATTCCCGGAGACCCGGAAGCGCGCCGCCCGTCCTTGGTCGTCGAGCACCACCTCGGTCTCTGCAATGCGGATCCGGTTACCGACATCGTCGGTCATTTCGTAGTAGCGCTCGTAATTCTGGTCGAAGGATGTTTCCTCGACATCAGGCACGGCGAGATTGGCCACGCCCAGCGAAGCAGACGCAAGCGGTGCCGTCGCATAATTGCCGAGCGGCTCGACCAGCCAGTACCAGCCGGTCTCGGGCTGCGAGAACCGGAGGTCGCCAAGGGCCGGCGAGCCGGTCAGGCTGTCGCCATCACCGATCGAGACGGAGTTGACGACGTTATAAAGCTGGGCGCGCAAGAGATTGTTGAAGCCGCGCTCAACGCCCTGGCGATACAGGGCGGAAATCGCCACCGCGATCGTGACCAGACCGAGTGCAGACCAGAGGGTCGCAAGCAGCAGGACGCGCGCGGTGAGCGAGCGGATCTTCATTTCGCGGGGGCTTGGATGCGGTAGCCGAGGCCGCGGACCGTTTCGATCATGTCGACGCCGAGCTTCTTGCGCAAGCGACCGACAAAGACCTCGATCGTGTTGGAATCGCGGTCGAAATCCTGGTCATAGAGATGTTCGACCAGCTCTGTGCGCGACACCACCTCGCCCATGTGATGCATCAGATAGGAGAGCAGGCGATATTCGTGCGAGGTGAGCTTCAGCGCGACGCCCTCGACCGTCGCCTTCGAGCTCTTGGTATCGAGGCGTACGGGTCCACAGACGATCTCTGAGGATGCATGGCCTGCCGCACGACGGATGAGCGCGCGGATGCGGGCAAGCACTTCCTCGACATGGAAGGGTTTGGTCACGTAATCGTCGGCGCCGGCATCAATGCCGGCCACCTTGTCCGACCAGCGATCGCGGGCCGTCAGGATAAGCACCGGCATCACCCGGCTTGCGGCGCGCCATTTTTCAAGAACGGTAATGCCGTCCATTTCCGGCAGGCCGATATCGAGGATCACGGCGTCATAGGGCTCTGTATCGCCGAGGAAGTGGCCTTCCTCGCCATCAAAGGCCTTGTCGACAACGTAACCCGCTTCCTGCAGGGCTTCGACGAGCTGGCGGTTCAGATTGACATCGTCTTCGACGACGAGAATGCGCATGTGGTTCACCCCTCGGTGCGGAGAGCTCTTCAGTCCCTGCGGCCGCTCACTCAGCGACCCGCATGGTGACCTTGCGCGGACGCTCGCTGCCATTGCCGGGAACGAGCACGACGATCACGCATTCACCGCCCGATTCGTGTACGGAAAGCAACTGCCCGCCGACCTCTGCCACGACGCGCGCCGCCGCCGCCCGGCAATCCGCCGCCACGGCATCGCTCCCGCCCACCGGCAAAGCCGCCACGGTCAAGGCCAGCGCCAGGCCCGTGTATTTCATGAAAGATGCCATTGCTGCTTCTTCTTGGATGACGTCCACTCTAGGCAAATTATGTACCGCAAGGCGTCTGAATGGCAAATGAATGCTCGGTCATCGGCTGGGGAAAGGCGCATAAACCCAGCTGCGGTCAATCGCCACGCGCCAGCTTCGCCGAGCGATCTTCCATAGCGTCCAGACGCCGAATTGCCGCATTGCTGCTCGCAGCTTCGAGGAGTTCTGTCCAGCTGTCCGGCGGATTTCCATCCTCCAGCATCGCCCGGAACACGGCATAGGCATCGCTGCGCGACCCATAGGTTCGAAGCGAATCCGCATCGTTTACCCACGCAAATACAAGGACTTTCGCCGACGAGTTATAGCGGAAGAACAGACGAAACCGTCCATTGCCGAACTTGGCCCGAAACCAATGCTTGCGCTCCGGCCCCAACGTCCCGCCCTGACGAAACGCGGGCGACGTCGGATCGGCCGGTATCACTTCAGACATCAGCTTCTGCAGCGCGACGAGCAGCTTGAAATTCGCGCTGCTGCGAAACGAGTCGGGCTTCCTACTTGCTTCCCGTTCGACGGTCGAAGTCAGGCGCTCAAGCTGATCGAGAAGCAGCGGGTGTGCACGGATAATCCAGCCATGGACAGTTTCCATCTCAAAGCTCGACCTCGCCTTCGATCGGAGCGTCGAGGTCAATATCTGCGCCTTTCGTCAGCGCTGCGATCCGGTCGCGCAGGCCGGTCGGTATTTCGACAAACGCATTTCCCGGCCGCGCCGCCATGTCCCTAGCCACGAGGTCAAGAAACCCGTCCAGCGCCGGATCTTCGTCTTCTCGGTCGTCGCGCTCGACAAAGACGCGATTCTTCTCGTCCAGGCTGAAGGCTATCCGGCCGCCATATCCAACGCCAAGGGCATCGCGAATGGGTTTCGGAATGGTGGTCTGCCCCTTTTCGGTGATCGTGCTCACCTTGCGCAAGATCTTGTTCATGCCACCTGCCTCCTCGATTTGCGAGGAAAGTAATGGAAATTCCTTACTTCGTAAAGGCTGGCCCGTCACCTCACCCGCCAACCCCCTTCGTCGCGGTCAGCCGCCCATAGAGCGCCAGCAACCCGCCGACAGTGCCGGCGAGTGTCGTCAATGCGTCCGCGATTTCCGCCTGCTCGGCGCCACCCACCTCCAGCCCGGCTCGACCGAGCAGCGGGGACGCAATCGCGATCAGCGCGCCCCAGACGGTTTTCGACTGGTACCAGGGTTTCATCTCCAGCATCTCTCTCTCCTCTTCGTTGTTCATCCGTTGATGGCAATGACTGCTTCCAGCGGCAGGCCTGCCGCCAAGCGCCCAAGCTGGCGCACACGAATGCCAAGCACCGTCTGCGCCCCGCCGAAATCGGCCAGTTCGTCGGCCACCGGATAGGTAAACCCAGCCTCGGCAACCTCGACCACACGCAGCACGGCACTCCCGTTCAGGATCTCCAGCCGATAGCGCTCCTCCGCCTCGTCGAGCGGCACCTCGCCTTCCGCCCAGGCATCGGCCTCGATCCGGCTGCGCCGGATCCAGGAGATCCGCATATCTCCCGAGGCCTGCCGCACGACCCGCGCGTGCACCGGCGCAAGCGGCGTCTCCGCCCGCAACCCGCCGTCGAAGACAAACGGCCCTGACAGTTCGGTCACCAGCCCCATGGGCTCCAGAATCCAGTTCTGCGCCGCCCCGCGCTCGGCGTTCACAAGCCCAAGCGCCCGCACCGCCTCGTCGAGCAGCACGACTTCGGCCCCGACATCCGCCCCGACCGCCGTCGCATCCTCGGTCCCGCCCAACCCGCGCAAAAGCCCGGCCAGACGCCAACGCCCTGCCGCCACTTCCTCGGCCTCGGTAAAGCCCAGCACTTCCCAGCCGCCATTCGGCGCCCGCACGGCCAGCCGGTTCGCGCCCGAAAGCACCGAAGTCCGGCTCGCGGATGAAAAGGCTCCACCCAACAGGTCAAGTTCCAGGACATTGACAGGATCGAAACGCCCGACCGGACCGGACGCCAACGGCTCCACCA
>JAESGD010000082.1_pt1 | contig 85771 bp, 74 predicted proteins | sample 9269581 | NCBI WGS metagenome assembly JAESGD01 (sample SAMN14515903, study PRJNA621661) | algae metagenome | isolation source: Cyanomargarita calcarea GSE-NOS-MK-12-04C and co-occurring heterotrophs from... | place: USA: Grand Staircase Escalante National Monument, Utah | collected 2007-12-30 | reverse complement strand
AAACCCCCATGAAACTGATGGTTTCCAAAGGCCCGCATGGCCTTTGGTGGGATGGGGTCTGGGGAAGGGCAACGCCCTTCCCCAGCGGCCGCACCGCACCCCACTCCCACCGGTCCTCCGCGGTATGCACGGCCGTGCGTGGAAAGGTTTGCTCCGGGTGCTTCGATCTTGCGCGAATGGAAGAATGTTGTTCTTTATTCCGCCAGTTCCACGGAGAGGCTCGGCGGCATGGCGGATAGCGCGGAGTTGGACCGCATCGACCGGGAGATCTTGCGTCTGTTGATGCAGGATTCGTCGCGTTCGCTGGCCGAGATCGCGCAGGAGGTCGGGCTGACGCCCACGCCCTGTTGGAAGCGCATCCGGCGGATGGAGCAGCAGGGGATCATCACCGGCCGCGTCGCCATCGTGGATCCGGCGCGGGTCGGGTTGCCGATTTCGGTCTTCGTCGCGGTGGAGACCGGCGATCATTCCGCCGAGTGGATCGCGCAATTCGCCGCCGCGGTGGAGAGCCTGCCGGAGATCGTGGAGTGCTGGCGGCTGGGCGGCGACGTGGATTATCTGCTGCGTGTCGTGGTGCCCGACATGGCGGGGTATGACGCCTTCTACCGCCGTTTCGTGGCGGCCGTGCCGGCGCTGCGCAAGGTGACCGGGCGTTTCGCGATGGAGCGGGTGAAGGGCACGACAGCGTTGCCGATTTAGCCCCGGAACCCTCTCCCCCCCCTTACGGGGAAAGGGCAGGGCAAGGGGGGATCAGGCGCGCCGTCAGCTCCGCGGCGACGCCCCGGGCAGATCCTCGCGCTCGACGGGCGCGGGGGTCAGGCTCGGCGTGCCCTCGACCAGCCAGTCGCGCAAGGCGCGGCGGATCTGGAACTCGAATTCCACGTTGAGTTCCTCCATCCCCTGGCGCAGCACCTCGGCCGCGGCGCGGCTGCGCGCGGCCTGCGCCGTGCCGTCGGGCAGCGTCATGCTGCGCCGCGCCACCGCCTCCACGAAGCCCACGCGGGCACCTTCCGGCGACAGGATTTCGAGGCGGCAGAGCATGTCCACCGAGATGCGCTCCCCCGGTTCGCCGGCGAACAGGCCGGTCAGGCCACCCGAGGCCGGCAGTGGTTCGCGCAGGAATCGGGCGGTGCCGATGCGAAAGCGCGCCATGCCGCGCGTGCCAACCGGCACCAGGCGTTCCTGGGCCATGCGGCGCATCTCCGCGGCCGGGTCCTGCGGGGTGGTGCCGGGTGCGGGCGCGGCCTCGACGTCCACGTCCAGCACATTCAGGCGCAGCGGTGTCAGGTGGCGGTAGCCGGTGACCAGCGGCGGCAGCGTGGTCGGTTGGTCATTGCCGGCGCAGCCGACCAGCGCGAGGGGGAGGCCCACCGAGAGGCCCAGCATCCGGCGGCGTGTCGGCATGGCCACTCTCCCTGTCTGGGCCCGCACAGCGTCAGGCATGGCCGGCGCGGCCGGCCACTTCCGCCCGGTCGAACCGGAAATCGAGGTTGCAGAACTCGCAGGTCATGGTGATCGTCCCGGCCTCGGCCATGTGGTCGAGGTCGTCCTCGGGGAAGCCGCCCAGCACTTCGGCCAGGCGCGCGCGCGAACAGCGGCAGCCGTAGGACAGCGGGCGGGCGCGATCCAGCACCAGCGCTTCGGCGTGGAACAGGCGATGCAGAAGCTGCTCCGTCGGCAGCGTGTCGTCCAGCAATTCGGCGGGGGTGATGGTGGAGGCCAGGGCCAGCGCGGTGCGCCAGGCGTCTTCCTGCGCTTCCTCCGCCGCCACGGGGTCGAGCCCGCTGTCATTGGCGGGCGCGATACCGCCGCCGACGGCCACGCGTTCCAGCACCAGCGCGCTGGCGCGCCAGCCTTCCAGCGTCGGCGCGGCGGCCAGCCAGACCTGGCTTTCGAGCTGTTCGGAGGTGCTGAAATAGGTGCCGGTCATCTCCGCCAGAGTCTCGCCCTCGATCGCGACGATGCCCTGGTAGCGCTCCATGTCCTGGCCCTGGTCGCAGGTGAAGGCGAAATAGCCATCGCCGAGCAGCGCCTTCGCGGTGGGTGTCGCGGCGGCTTCCAGCGCGGCATCCAGCTTGTCGGCATCGGCGCGGGCATAGCCGCGGAGCTGGCCGGCATCGGTGCAATCGGCCAGCAGCATCGGCACGGCGCCATCGCCCTTCGCCTGCAGGCTGAAGGACCCCTGATACTTCAGGGCGGTGGCCATGGCGGCGGTCAGCGCCATCGCCTCCCCCATCAGGCGCAGCACGGCCGGGTGCTGGCTGTGCCGGCCGAGCAGCGCGGCCGCCAGGGGCCCAAGCCGCACCAGCCGGCCCCGCACCGGGCGGTCTGCCAGGTGGAAGGCCTGCACGGCGCGCGGCACCACAAGGTCCGGGACGGGCGGCCGGTCATGGTTCAGGAAGGGCGGCGTTTCGGAGGGCAGGGTCGGGTCGGTCAAGGCGGGCAGCATCCTTGCGGTCGGGGTCGGGCCGCAGAGATGGGGCGCGGAGCGCACGCCACCACCCGGCGGATCAGCTGCCGAACAGCCGTTGGAACAGGCTGCTGGAAGCCGGCGGCTGCTGCACCGGCGTCACGCCATCGGTGGTTTCGCGGCCGAGCGCCGCATTCTCCCGCAGGCGCTGCGCTTCGCGCTGCGCATCCACCGGCGTGCCGGGCTGGCCCTCGCCGCGCCAGAACATCAGGCGATCGACCAGGCCGGGGGCGGGCCGGTCGAGCCGCAGGCTTTCGGCATCCACCTGGCGGCGGATATTGTCCGGGGCGGTCTGGCCCGTCTGCGCCAGCAAGGCGCGTTCCGCGCCGCTCGGCGCCGCGCCGCCGGCGGGGATGGCGCCGACGATGGCGGCGGTGCTGCGGCCGGCATCGGCGGCGCGCGGGGCGCCCGGCGTCGGCACGGGCAATTCGCCGAGGCGGGGCGGCACGGAGAGCGGAGCGCGGGTGGTGACCGCGAATTCATCCGGCGCATCACGGGTGAAGCCGAGGGAGCGCGCCGTGTCCTGGCCGCAGCCGGCCAGCGCGATCAGGGGCAGCAGCAGGAGGGGGGCGCGGAATGCGTTCATGGCACGGAACCCTTAGCGGCCGGAGAGGGCCGGAACAAGGCGTCACTCACCAGGGCCAGCACGCCGAGCACGATGGCGGCATCCGCCAGGTTGAACACGTACCAGTGCCAGCCCCAGGCGTGTGCGTCCAGGAAATCGGCGACGGCGCCGAAGCGGAAGCGGTCGATCACATTGCCGATGGCGCCCCCGACCACGGCGCCCAGCGCCAGCGCCGTGAGCCGGTTTTCGGCCCGCGCCATCCAGCGGACCAGCAGCGCCGCGATCACCAGCGCCATCGCCGCCAGCCCCGCCTGCGCCGCCATCGTGTCGCCGGCCAGCAGCCCGAAGGTAACGCCGCGGTTCCACACCATGGTCAGGTCGAAGCCGAAGGGGCCGATGGCCAGCAGCGGGATGTGCCGCACTTCCGGCAGGCGCAGCACGTCCAGCATGACCCATTTCGTCGCCTGGTCGGCGACCAGGATGATGGCGGCCAGCAGGAGACCCCGGCGCAGCATCAGGCGGTCAGGCCTTCAACCACGGCGTCGCAGCGGCGGCACAGCGTGGGATGCGCGGCGGAGGCACCGACCTCCGGCAGCACGCGCCAGCAGCGGTCGCATTTCTGGCCGGGGGCGCGGGCGACGGCCGTTGCGTCGCCGAGACTGACGGCCGACACGATCAGCGTCTCCGCCCAGGTTTCGGGCGTGAGCAGCGCGGTGTCCGGCGCCGTGGCATCGAGCATGACGGCGGCTTGCAGCGACGATCCAATGTCCTTCGCGGTGCGCAGCGCTTCGAGCTCGGCGGTGATGCCGCCGCGCAGCGCGCGGATGCGCGCCATGCGCTCGGCCAGCGCATCGTCGCGCCAGGCCGCCGGCACCGCTGTCCAGGCTTCGAGATGCACGCTGCCATCCTCGGCGGGGAAGCGCGCCAGCCAGGCTTCCTCGGCGGTCGCCACCAGCACCGGCGCCAGCCAGGTGGTCAGGCAGCGATGCAGGATGTCGATCACGGTGCGCGCGGCACGGCGGCGCGGCGCGCTGGGCGCATCGCAATAGAGAGAATCCTTGCGGACGTCGAAATAGAAGGCGCTGAGATCCGTCGCGCAGAAGGCGTGGATTTCGGGATAGACGCCGGACCAGTCATGCGTCTCGACCGCGCGCCGCAGCCGCGCATCCAGTTCGCCCAGGCGGTGCAGCACCCAGCGTTCGAGTTCGGGCAGTTCGGCGTGCGGCACGATCTCGGCGTCGGAAAACCCATCGAGGTTGCCGAGCAGCCAGCGCAGCGTGTTGCGGATGCGGCGATACAGCTCCGCCTGCTGGTCCAGGATCTTCTTGCCGATCCGCTGGTCCTCGGTGACGTCGGTGTTCATCACCCAGAGGCGCAGGATATCGGCGCCGAAATGCTTCACCACATCCTGCGGCGCGGTAACGTTGCCGAGCGATTTCGACATCTTCCGCCCCTGCTCATCCAGCACGAAGCCATGCGTCAGGATGGCCTTGAAGGGGGCGATGCCGCGCGTGCCGATGGATTCCAGCAGCGAGGAATGGAACCAGCCGCGATGCTGGTCGGAGCCTTCGAGGTAGAGGTCGGCGGGGTAGCTCAGGCCGCGTTCGGGCGTCAGCACGAAGGCATGGGTGCTGCCGCTTTCGAACCAGACATCGACGATGTCCATCACCTGCTCATAATCCTCGGCGCGGCGATCCTCGCCCAGGAATCGCTGCGCCGCGCCGGGCTTGTACCACGCATCGGCGCCCTCGGCCCGGAAGGCTTCCACCACACGGTCGATGATGGCCTGGTCGCGCAGCGGTTCGCCCGATTGCTTCGACACGAAGACCGGGATCGGCACGCCCCAGGCGCGCTGGCGGCTGATGCACCAATCGGGGCGGGCGGCGATCATGCTGCCGATGCGGTTGCGGCCCATGTCGGGCACGAAGTTGGTCTCGGCAATCGCCTGCAACGCCTTCTCGCGGATGCGCCCTTCGCCATCCATCGCGATGAACCATTGCGGCGTGGCGCGGAAAATCACCGGCTTCTTGCTGCGCCAGGAATGCGGGTAGCTGTGGTTCAGCTTGGACTTCGCGACGAGCGTGCCGGCCGCTTCGCAGGCCGCATACACGGCATCATGCGCCTTGAAGACGTGCAGCCCTTCGAAGCCCGGCGCGTTGTGGGTGAAGCTGCCATCGTCGTTGACGGTTTCCGGGATCGGAAGCCCGTGTTCGCGGCCCAGCCGAAAATCGTCCTCGCCATGGCCGGGCGCGATATGCACGAAGCCGGTGCCGGCCTCGGTCGTCACGAAATCACCGGCCAACAGCGGCACGTCGAACTCATAGCCCTGGCCGCGCAGCGGATGCGCGGCGGTCGCACCTTCCAGCTCCGCGCCCTTCAGCACGCGCCGCACGGTATGCGCGGCAAGGCCCGCGTCACGCTCGAAATTCGGCAGCAGCGCCAGCGCCACCAGCAGCGTCTCGCCGACCTTGAGGTGGCTGCCCTCGGCCACGCCCTCGACATGCACCAGCGCGTAGTCGATCTCCGCGCCATAGGCGACGGCGCGGTTGCCGGGGATGGTCCAGGGGGTCGTGGTCCAGATCACCACGGACGTGCCGGTCAGCGCCCCCTTCACGATCGGGAAACGCGCCCAAAGCGTGGGCGACACATGATCGTGATACTCGATCTCGGCCTCGGCCAGCGCGGTCTTCTCGACCGGGCTCCACATCACCGGGCGCAGGCCGCGATAGAGCTCACCATTCATCAGGAAGCGGCCGATCTCGCCGGCGATCACCGCCTCACTGGAAAAGTCCATCGTGGCATAGGGGCGCGTCCAATCGCCGACGACGCCGAGGCGCTGGAATTCGTCCCGTTGCACATCCAGCCATGTCGCGGCATAGGCGCGGCATTCGGCCCGGAAATCGAGGATCGGCACCTCGTCCTTGTTCTTTTTCTGCGCGCGGTATTCCTCCTCGACCTTCCACTCGATCGGCAGGCCGTGGCAGTCCCAGCCGGGCACGTAGTCGGCATCGCGGCCGGACATTTGCGCGGCGCGGTTGATGACATCCTTGAGGATCTTGTTCAGCGCATGGCCGATATGCAGCGGGCCATTGGCGTAGGGCGGGCCATCATGCAGCACGAATTTTTGTCGGCCGGCGGATTGCGCGCGAAGACGGCCGTACAGATCCATGGCCTGCCAGCGGGCCAGCCACCCCGGCTCGCGCTTCGGCAGGTCGCCACGCATCGGGAAGTCGGTCTTGGGCAGGAAGACGGTGCCGCGATAGTCGCGGCCAGGCTGGGTCGGTGCGTCAGGCATCGGGGTTCTCGGTGCGCCGCCCGGCGGCGCGATCGGGGTATCGGAACGGCGAAGGCCCGGCCCTCACAAGGGGGCCGGGCGGGTAATTCGCAGTTCGGTTACCCCGCGGGACATGCCGCTTTATGCGGATGGCCCACCGCCCCGGTCAAGCGGCGTATCAGCCGCGGTGGGCGCCGAGCTCCCGCAGCGCCATCTGCGTCAGCGCGGGGAATTCCCGCACCAGCGTCACCATGATGTTCTCGCCGCTGCCGGTCGCGATGACGTGGCGCGGGTTTTGCGCGTGCTGCACGTCCACGACCTCGAAGCTCGCGCTCTCGCCGCTGCCGATGCTGCGCACCAGCGCGCCGCCGACGATGTTGTGCGCCTCATCGCCATACTCGACGGAGGCATTCTCGCCGCTGCCGACGACGCGCGGGAAGCTCTGCGCCATGGCGCTGCCGGCGAAGCCGAGGGTCAGGATGGCCGCGGCCGCGATGCGGGTGATGGTGTTCATGGGTCTTGGTCCTTCGTTCGATCTTGCTTCGATGTCAGATACTTCGTGGCGATCGTCGCGATGGTTACGCGGCATGCCAGGGGCCTCAGCCGCTGATGCCGCCGCGGGCCTGGAGGGTCGCGCGCGGCGCCGGCGCGCGCATGCCTGTCTCGCCGCCGGTCGTCTCCACGACATGGCCCGGCGCCTGGCTGCGCTGCACGTCCAGCACTTCGACGCTGGCGCTTTCGCCGCTGCCGATGCTGCGGACCAGCGCGCCGCCCAGGATGTTGCCGCCATCGGCGCTGTCATGGACGACCGAGGCGTTCTCGCCGCTGCCGACCACGCGCGGGCCCTGAGCGGCGGCGGCACCGGCGGAGCCAAGGCCCAGCAGGCCGGCGGCGGCGATGCGGAAAATGCTGTTCATGGGGTGTGTCCTGTGTTTCGTCATGGCCGCGGTCATCCTGCACTCTGCGGTGGGCATCGGCCTTGGCGAGCAGATGGGCGATGCCCCCGCGCTCAGCCCATCGATCCTCGGCATGGCGGTCATCAACGCCCGTGAATGATCCGACCCCTTGTCGCCCGTGCTTTCCAGGCAGGGCGCCAGGCGCTACCCATGCGGGCGAGGAGCCCCGCCCGATGACCGCGCTTGCCGAAATCCTGCCCCAAGATGGCCCTGCGCTGCAGTTGGACGCCGCCGCGCGCGCGGCCCGCGCCGCAGCGCAGCCACTGGCGCTGAGCCCACGGACGCAGAAGGATGCCGCGCTGCACGAAGCCGCCGCCGCGCTGCGTGGGCGCATGGATGATGTGCTGCGCGCGAACGAGGCCGATCTGCGCGCCGCGCCGGACCTGACGCCCGCCTTCCGCGATCGCCTGGCGCTGAACCCCGCCCGGGTGGAGGCGATGGCCCGCGGGATCGAGGAGGTCGCGGCGCTGGCCGACCCGGTCGGCCGCGTGCTGGCGGAATGGACGCGCCCCAACGGCCTGCTGTTCCGCCGCGTCGCGCAGCCGCTCGGCGTGATCGGGATGATCTATGAAAGCCGGCCCAATGTCGGCGCGGACGCCGCCGCGCTGTGCCTCAAGGCGGGAAGTGCCGTGCTGCTGCGCGGGGGTCGGGAATCGCTGCGCAGCGCGCGCGCGATCCATGCCTGCATGGCGCAGGGGCTGGCTGCGGCCGGCCTGCCGGAGGCCTGCGTGCAGATCGCGCCGAGTGCGGATCGCGGCTTCGTCGATGCCATGCTGCGCGCCGCAGGGCTGATCGATCTGATCGTGCCGCGCGGCGGCAAGGGCCTGGTCGCGCGCGTGCAGCAGGAAGCCCGCGTGCCCGTGCTGGCGCATGCCGAGGGGCTTTGCCATACCTATGTCCATGCGGCAGCCGATATCGGCATGGCGCGCGCCGTGCTGGCCAATGCCAAGATGCGCCGCACCGGCGTGTGCGGCGCCACCGAGACGCTGCTGATCGACGCCGCCATCGCGCCCGCGGCGCTGCCGCTGCTGGTGCAGGATCTGCGCGCGCTGGGCTGCGCCTTCCGCGCGGATGCGCCGGCACGCGCCATCGTGCCGGGCCTCGACGCCGCGACCGAGCAGGATTTCCGGACCGAATGGCTGGATGCAGTCCTGTCGGTGCGCGTCGTCGATGGCGTTGACGCCGCGCTCGATCACATCCGCCTCCATGGCAGCGAACATACGGAAGCGATCATCACGCAGGATGAGGATGCGGCGATGCGCTTCCTGAATGGCATCGGCGCGGCGGTCGGGCTGTGGAATGCGTCGACGCAATTCTGCGATGGCGGCGAATTCGGCTTCGGCGCGGAGATCGGCATCGCGACGGGCCGGCTGCATGCGCGCGGGCCGGTCGGCCTCGAGCAGCTTTGCACCTGGCGTTACCATGTGATCGGGAACGGCCAGACTCGCCCGTGACACCATCCCGCTGGGGCGACCGCCGGGCCGGGCGGGTCGGGCTGCTGGGCGGCAGCTTCAACCCGGCGCATGCCGGCCACCGCCATGTGGCGGACCGTGTGCTGAGGGCGCTGCGGCTCGATCAGGTCTGGCTCATGGTGTCGCCGGGCAACCCGCTGAAGCCCCTGCGGGGCATGGCGCCGCTGGCGGCCCGGCTGGCCTCGGCCGCGCGGATCGCCGATGGGCGGCGGGTGATCGCGACCGATATCGAGGCGCAGCTCGGCACGCGCTACAGCCTGGATACGCTGGCGGCGCTGCGGCGGCGTTTTCCGCGGCGGCGCTTCGTGTTCGTGATCGGCGCCGACAATCTGGTGCAATTGCCGCGCTGGCAGGGTTGGCGGCGCCTGGCGCGGCTGACGCCGATCGCCGTGCTGCCCCGCCCGGGCTGGACGCGGCGCGCCCTGGCCGGGCAGGCGGCGGCGACGCTGGCGCGGCACCGGCGGCGGCCGCCAGCGCTGCTGGCCGGGGGGCCGGGGGGGCACGCGCCATGGTGCTTCATCCCAACCGCCGAGCATGCGGCCAGCGCGACCGCGATCCGCGCTGCGATGCAGGCTTGACGCGCAAATCTGTGCTAGGTGACGCGCAGATGAACGTCATTCGCCACGACAGGAGGCGGCCATAGCCCGCACGCCCAAGCCTCGCGCCGCCCCGGACGGGGATGCGGAGGCCGCCAAGGCCGCGCCGAAGCGCAGCACCACCGCCATGCCGGCCGCCCGGACCCGCGCGAAGCCGGCCCCGGCCGATGCGGCACCCGTGAAGCCCGCCGCGAAAGCCCCCATTGCCAAGCCCCCCCTTGCCAAGGCCCCCATTGCCAAGGCGCGCGCGACGAAGGCGGCGGCCACGAAGGCCGTGACCGCGAAACCAGCCGCCAAAACCCCCGAAAAGCCCGCCGCGCCCCGCCCCCGCCGCACCGCCAAGGCTCGGGAAAAGGTGGCGCCGGCATTGCTCGATCGGCTGGTGGAGGCCGCGCGCAAGACGCTGGACGACGACAAGGCCGAGAACCTGATCGTGCTGGATGTCACCGGCCGCGCCGACTACGCCGACCGCCTGGTGATCGCGACGGCGCTGGCCGACCGCCAGATGCAGGCGATGGCGAGCCATCTGGAGGACGCCTTCGCGGAGCAAGGCCTGAAGCTCCGCCGGGACGCGACCCAGGCCTCCCCCGATTGGGTGCTGATCGATGCCGGCGACCTGGTGGTGCACCTGTTCAAGCCGGAAGCCCGCGCCCTGTACGCGCTGGAGCGCATGTGGGGGCCGGACAGCCCGGCGTCCCAGGCCTTCCAGGCCTCCTCCGAGCCGGACGTGCTGCCCGATGATGGCTCGGTGCCGGAAGACGGTATCGCGGACGATGACCCAGATCTTGAAGACGAGGAATTCGACAACGCCTAGGGGCTTTGCGCTGATCGCGATCGGGCGCCTCAAGCCGGGGCCCGAGCGCGCGCTGTTCGAGCAGCACGCCGCGCGGCTGCGGCCCGCCTTGCGGGTGACCGAACTGCCGGAGGCGCAGGGCGCCAATGCCGCAGAAATCCGTGGGCGCGAAGGTGCCGCGCTGCTCGCCGCCATCGACCCCGCGGCCTTCTGCGTGGCGCTCGACCTCGGCGGCGCCGCGCCGACCAGCGAGGCGTTGTCCGGGGCGCTCGCCCGCTGGCAGGACTCCGGCCGCGCCGTGATCTTCGCGATCGGCGGGGCCGAGGGGCTCGACGAAGCGGTGCTCGCCCGCGCCGACCACCGCCTGTCGCTCGGGCCGCTCACCTGGCCGCATTTCCTGGTGCGCGGGATGCTGGCGGAGCAGCTTTTTCGGGCGCAGGCGATCCGCATGAACCACCCTTATCATCGGATTTGGCGCCCCGGTTGAGGTTGCGGGCGTCACACTTCGCCGCACATGCTCATCGCGCCACCGGAGAACACCCATGCTCCCCCTGATCCTCGCCGCCGCCCTCTGGCTGTTCGTGCATATCGGCATCTCCGGCACGCGGCTGCGCGACAGCGCCATCGCGGCCCTTGGCGAGGGGCGGTTCATGCTGGTCTATGCGATCGGCTCGGTCGTCGCGATCACGCTGCTGGTGCTGGGATGGCAGAATGCCGAGACCACCTTCCTGTGGGCAGCGCCGGATTGGCTGCGCTGGATCATCGCGGTGGCGATGCTGCCCGCCTTCGTGCTGTTCATGGCGAGCCACAAGCGCAACCCGACCGCCGTGGGCAACAAGGCGCTGGGCGAGGAAGCGCGCGGCATCCAGCGCGTGACGCGCCACCCGATGCTGTGGTCCTTCGCGATCTGGGCCGGCTGCCACGCTTTGGCCAATGGCGACAGCGCCAGCCTGGTATTCTTCGGCGCCTTCCTGGCGACGGCGCTGGCGGGCATGCCCTCGATCGATGCGAAGCTGGCGCGGCGGCGGCCGGATGCCTGGCCGGGCTTCGCGGCCAGCACCTCCATCATCCCCTTCGGCGCGATCCTGGCCGGGCGGAACACGCTGAAGCTCGGGGAAATCGGCTGGATGCCGCCGGTGATCGGGCTGGTGCTGTGGGCCGCGCTGCTGCACTTCCACCGCGGCATCTTCGGCGTGCCGGCGCTGATCCTCGGCTAGCAGGCTGCTGCGAAGCTGCCAGCGGCGGGGAATGGAGGCTGATCCATCGCCGCGATGGAAGCGGGTCGCGCCGGTGATGGTGCCATTCTCGTCGCGTTGGGCATCGCCGTCGCCGCAGGCGCGGTCCATCCCGCCGCTGCCCTCCCAGCTGGAGTGGATGCTTTCGCGGCTGTGGTGGCCGTGCAGAACCACGCCGTGGCGCCGCGCCGTCCTGTCTTGCACGAAAAGTCGCGCGCGGGTTCTCGACCACCTGTTTTTCCGCGGCCTGCTGGCCGCCCCCTTCACGGCCAGCGGGCGGCGCGGCATGAAGGATGCGCTGCGCAAGGATGGTCGGATGCCTACGGAACACCGCGTGCTGATTGCGGGCGCCGGCCCTGTCGGCATGGTCGCCGCCGCCTACCTGGCGCAGGAAGGCATCCCCGTGACCGTGGTGGAGCAGGCGCAGGATTTGCCGGACGATCTCCGCGCCAGCACCTTCCACCCGCCGACCCTCGACATGCTCGGCCGCTTCGGCGTGGTGGATGCGCTGGTCGCGCAAGGGCTGATCTGCCCAACCTGGCAATTCCGCGACCGGCGCGACGGCGTGATCGCCACCTTCGAGATGGCGCGCCTGGCCGAGGACACCGCGCACCCCTATCGCCTGCAATGCGAACAATGGCGGCTGACCCGCATGCTGCGCGACCAGCTCGCCCGGAACCCCGACGTGACCTTCGTCTACGATGCGCGCGCGGTGGATGCGACGCAGGATGCGGATGGCGTGACGCTGACGATCGAGCGTCCCGACGCGACGCAGGAAACGCTGCGCGGCGCCTGGCTGATCGGCGCGGATGGCGCGCGCAGCGCCGTGCGCAAGGCGGTCGGCACGGAGTTCCGCGGACAGACCATTCCCGAAATCTACCTGACGCTGTCCACACCCTTCGCCTTCCAGGATGCGATCCCGGACCTCACGCACATCGCCTACATCAGCGACCCCGACGAATGGTACGTGCTGCTGCGCACGCGCAGCCTGTGGCGCGTGCTGTTCCCGACCGACCCGACGCTGACGGAAGCGCAGATGATGGACCCCGAAAGGGTTGAAGCGCGCTTGCAGGCGGTGGCGCCGAACCCGGCCGGCTACACGCTCGGCCATCGCACCGCGTACCGCGTGCATGAACGCGTGGTGGACGATTATGTGGTAGGCCGCGTGATGCTGGCGGGCGATGCGGCGCATATCAACAACCCGCTCGGCGGCATGGGCATGAATGGCGGTATCCACGATGCCTTCAACCTGGCCGAGAAACTGACGCGCGTGGTGCGCGGCGAGGACGCTTCGCTGCTCGGCCGCTATGCGCGGCAGCGGCGGAAGGTGGCGTTGGACGTCGTGCAGCAGCAGGCGCTGCGGAACCGGCAAATCCTGAACCAGCGCGACCCGGCGGTCCGCCGCGCCTACCATGACGAGCTGCGGGCGACCGTGGCCGACCCCGCGAAGCACCGCGCCTATCTGCTGCGAAGTGCCATGATCCAGTCGCTGCGCGATCTGGAGGCGGTGGCGTGAGCACGCACCCCGAAGCGGCGATCTACGCGGCGCAGGGCATGGGCAACCGCGCCGGCATGGGCGCGCGCCCGGCTTTGGTCATCGTGGATTTCGTGGTGGGCTTCGCCGATCCGGCGCATTTCGGCGGCGGCAACATCGCGGCGGCCATTGCGCAGACGGTGCATCTCCTGGCCTTTGCCCGCGCGCGGGGCTGGCCGGTGGCGCACACCCGCGTGGTCTATGCCGATGACGCATCCGATGCCGGCGTTTTCACGCTGAAGGCGCCATCCCTGCTGAAGCTGACCGAGGGCAGCCCGCTCTCGCAGATCGTGCCGGAGCTCACGCCGCGCGCGGGGGAGTTGATCGTGCGCAAGCAGGGCGCGTCCGGCTTCTTCGACACCAACCTCGCAAGCTGGCTGCGATTCCGGGTCGCCGATACGGTGGTGGTGGCGGGCTGCACGACCTCGGGCTGCGTGCGCGCGACCGTCGTGGATTCCATGCAGCACAATTTCCGCACCATCGTCGCCACCGATTGCGTCGGCGACCGCGCGATCGGACCGCATGAGGCCAATCTGTTCGACATCGGCCAGAAATACGCCGACCTGCTGACCCGCGCCGAGATCGAGGCTGGGTAGCGCTACCCGTCCAGCGCGCGCGCGAACACCGCGGGATCGACATTGCCGCCGCTGAGCACCACGCCCACCACCTTGCCCTTCGCATCCACCTTGCCCGCCAGCACCGCCGCCAGCGCGACGGCGCCGCCCGGCTCCACCACGATCTTCAGGTGCTGGAAGGCGAAGCGCATGGCGGCGAAGACGTCGTCCGCCGTCACCACCACGCCGCCGGCCAGTCGCGGCTGATTGACGGCAAAGGTGATGGCGCCCGGCCGCAGCGACAGCAGCGCATCGCACAGCGTCGCACCCTGGCCGTCATTGGCGATGCGGCTGCCGGCTTCCAGGCTGCGCTTCGTGTCGTCCCACCCCTCCGGCTCCACCGCATAGATTTGCGTGGTGGGGGAAGCGCCCTCGGCCGCCAGCGCGCAGCCGGCGATCAAGCCGCCGCCGCCGGTGCACACCGCCAGCGCATCCAGCGTGAACCCCGCCGCCTTGGCATCGGCGATCAACTCCAGCGCCAGCGTGCCCTGGCCCGCGATGACATCGGCGTGGTCGAAGGGCGGCAGCACCGTGCCGCCGCGGCTGTCCGCCAGCGTCGCGGCCAGCGTTTCCCGGTCGGTGGTCTTGCGGTCGAAGAAGGTGATCTCCGCACCCCAGGCGCGCGTGCTCTCCACCTTGATCGCCGGCGCATCCGCCGGCATGGCGATCAGCGCCTTCATGCCGAGCATGTCCGCCGCGCAGGCCACCGCCTGGCCATGATTGCCGGAGGAATGCGTGACAACGCCTGCCGCCCGCGCCGCCGCCGAAAGCTTGAGCGCGCCATTCGTGGCGCCCCGCAGCTTGAAGCTGCCGGTGCGTTGCAGGGGTTCGGGCTTCACCAGCACGGTGCCGCCGGTCAGCGCATCCAGCAGGCGGTGGCGCAGCATCGGCGTGCGCACGATGTGCGGCGCGATGCGGCGCGCGGCGTCCTGCACATCGTCATGGGTGGGAAGGGTCACGACAGCCTCCGAAACCGGGTGGGATCGACCAGCGGCACGACCGCGCTGAGATCGGCATCGACATCGCCGCGCAGCAGCCCGGCGGCCAGGCGCCCGGCCGCGGGCGCGGTCTGGATGCCATAGCCGCCCTGGCCGATCATCCAGAGGAAACCGGGCGCTTCCGCATCGAAACCGATCGCCAGGCTCCGGTCCGGCGTGAAGCTGCGCAACCCCGCCCAGCGATGCTCGATGCGCGAAACCGGGATGTCGAGGGCCTGCTGCATGCGGTCCACCGCGATCGCCACATCCAGCTCATCGGGCTGCACGTCATGCGGGTCCATGTCCGTCTCATCCGCCGGCGAGACCATGAGTTTTCTCCGGGCCTCGGGCCGCACATACCAGGAATGGCCGACATCGCCGAGCAAGGGCCAGAAGCTGCAATCGAAGGCACCTGGATCGAGGATCAGCGCCGTGCGCCGCTTCGGCTGCAGGCCGAGCGGCGCCACGCCCGCAATCGCCGCCACCGCATCGCCCCAGGCGCCGGCCGCGTTCACCAGCGATGGCGCGCGATAGGTGCGGCCATCCGCGGCCAGCGCGTGCCATAGCCCGCCTTCATGCCAGATGCGCCCGGCCCGCGCCCGCAGCGCCAGCGCGCCGCCGGAAGCGCGCAGGATCCGGAGAAACCCGGCATGCAGCGCGGCGACATCGATGTCGAAGGCATCGCGCTCGATCGCCGCCGCCGCCGCATAGAAGGGCCGCAGCGCGGGCACCATCGCGGCCACCGCGGCGACCGCGATGGGTTCGATCCCCTCGCCCTCGGCGATCATCGCCTCCAGCTTGGAAAGCTGGTCGGCTGGCGCCAGTGTCACCACCGGGCGCGGGGCCAGCAGCGGCGCCTCGGCGAAGCCCGCGGGCGGGTTGGCGAAGAAGGCGCGCGAGGCACCCGTCAGGCGCCGCACATCCGGCGGCCCATAGTTCAGGATCCAGATGGCGGCCGAGCGGCCGGTGCTGTGGTAGCCGGCGCTGTCCTCGGCCTCCAGCACCGCCACGCGATGCGTCTTCGCGAGATGCGCGGCCGCCGTTGCCCCCGCCATGCCCGCGCCGATCACCAGCGCGTCGAAATCAAGGATATCCATGCCGGCAGCTTTCCGCGGTGTATCCTGGGCGGTCAACCTCGTGCTGGCTTGCCGCGGCCGCGCACGCATGTCTTTCTCGCCCCCGGAAACGTCACCAGCGAAGGGCCCCGCATGGCCGAAACCGTCCTGATCCAAGCCGCCACCCTGGAATCCCTGGTCACGCGGGTGTTTCGCGCCAGCGGCTGCGACGATGCGGAAGCGGGGCGCATCGCCGTGCACCTGCTCGGCGCCAATCTGGCGGGCCACGACAGCCACGGCGTGGCCCGGGTGCCGCGCTATGTGGAGTGGCAGAAGGCGGGCTTCGTCATCGCCGGCCAGACGGCGGACGTGGTCACCGATGGCGGCTGCTTCGCCTTGCTCGATGGGCATTTCGGCTTCGGGCAGACGGTGGCGCCGCAGGCCGTCGATCTCGGCATCGCGCGCGCGCAGAGCCACGGCATCGCCGTGGTCGGCCTGCGCAATGCCGGGCATATCGGCCGCGTCGGCGACTATGCCGAGGCGGCGATCCGCGCGGGCCTCATCAGCGTGCATTTCGTCAATGTCGCCGGCAGCGTGCTGGTCGCCCCCTTCGGCGCCACCGACCGGCGCTTCTCCACCGCCCCCTTCAGCGTCGGCGTGCCGCTGCCCGGCCGGCCGCTGGTGCTGGATTTCGCGACCAGCCTGGTGGCCGAGGGCAAGGTGCTGGTCGCCTCCAATGGCGGGAAGCCCTTGCCCGCGGATGCGCTGATCGAGCCGGATGGCCGCCTCTCCGGCGATCCGCACACGCTGTATGGCCCCTATGACCAAATCGGGCCGCGCAACCCCGCCAACGGCGCCGGTGCCATCCGCGCCTTCGGCGAGCACAAGGGCAGCGGCCTCGCCTTCATGTGCGAGATGCTGGCCGGCGCGCTGACCGGCGGCGGGACCTCCGGCCCTGTCGGCGCGCGCGGGCGGATCACGAATGGCATGCTGAGCTTCTACGTCTCCCCCCGCCATTTCGGCACGCAGGCGGAGTTCGAATCCACGGGCCGCGCCTATGTCGATTGGGTGCTCGGCGCCAACCCCGCCGTGCCGGGCGAACCCGTGCTGGCGCCGGGCGACAAGGAAGCGCTGATTCGCGCCGACCGCCTGGCGCATGGCGTGCCGCTGCAACCCGATACCTGGGCCGGCATCCTCGCCACCGCGCGGGCGTTGGGGGTCGATCCGCCGAACTGATACCGACCGCGCGAAGGTTTCGCCTTCGCGCCCTCAGGCGCCGGCGCTTCGCTTGGCTCGCCGCACGAGCGGCGGGCGCCATTCGGCGCCTCGCCCGCCTCAGGCGGGCGCAGGTCCCTTCGTCGTGCGCTTGGCATGCGCCGCTACGGGCGGAGTCGGATATCCGCCGTGCGGGCATGCGCCTCCATGCCTTCCAGCCGGGAAATCCGCGCCGTCGCCTCGGCCACCGGCCGCGCGCCCGCCGCCGTGGCGCGCTGCCAGGTGACGGTCTTGAGGAATTTGAACACCGAAAGCCCGCCCGTGTAGCGCGCCGCGCCGGAGGTCGGCAGCACATGGTTGGGGCCGGCCGCCTTGTCGCCGAACGCCACGGTCGTCTCGGGCCCGAGGAACAGCGACCCGTAGGCGGACAGGCGCCCGAGCCACCAATCCAGGTCGCGCGCCTGCACATGCAGGTGCTCCGGCGCGTAGCTGTCGGACAGCGCGGCCATCTCCTCCCGGGTGTCGCACTGCGTCACCTCCGCCATCCCATCCCAGGCGGCCTGGGCGGAGGCTGCATTGGCTGCCGGCAGGGTCGCGATCAGCCTGGGCACCAGCGCGATCACCGAAGCGGCCAGCGCCGCATCGTCCGTGACCAGCCAGACCGGGCTGTCGGCGCCATGCTCCATCTGGCCGACCATGTCCCAGGCGACGGTCTCCGCGCGTGCGGAGCTGTCGGCGATGATGAGGGAATCGGTCGGGCCGGCCACCATGTCGATGCCGACGCGACCGAACAATTGGCGCTTGGCCTCCGCCACCCAGGCATTGCCGGGGCCGGCCAGCACATCCACCCGCGGCAGGCCGAAGAAGCCGAAGGCCAGGCTCGCCATGGCCTGCACGCCCCCCATGCACAGGATGCGGTCGGCGCCGGCCAGGTGCATGGCGAACACCATCTCATCGGCCAGGCCGGCCGGGCCGCGCGGCGGCGAACAGGCGATGACCTGGCCGACACCGGCGGCGCGCGCGGTCGTCACCGTCATCAGCGCCGAGGCCACATGGCTGAAGCGGCCACCCGGCGCGTAGCAGCCCGCGGCCGCCACCGGGATGGAACGCTGGCCGGCCCGGAAGCCGGGCGCCATCTCGATCTCCATGTCGGTCAGCGTGGCGCGCTGGGCGTCGGCGAAGCGGCGGATATTCGCGTGGGCGAAGGCGATGTCCGCCTGCACCTGCGGGTCGAGCCGGGCGCCGGCGGCCGCGATCGCGGGCGGCGGCAGGACCGGATCGCCCTGCCAGCCATCCAGCTCCCGCGCATGGCGCAGCGCCTGGTCGGGGCCGCCCGCCTCGATCTCGCGCAGCATCGCGGCCACGCGGGCGGGCACGGCATCGGTCGCTGCCTGGCTCGGCGGTGCAGCGGATTTGAGACGAAGCGCAGGCATGGCGGCTCCCGGCGGGATGATCGCGACACTCGACACCAGATGCCTGCCCGGCGCGAGCCTGCCGCCGTCAGAGGGGTGGCTCGGGCTGGGCGGCGTTCGGGAAGAACAGCGAGTCGCCGCCGATCCTGTAGCCCGCGATCGCGGCCTGGCCGGCGGGCGAAAGGATCCAGTCGATGAAGCGCTGGCCATCCGCGGCCTTCACGCTCGGGTGGCGCTGCGGGTTCACCAGCATGACGCCGTACTGGTTGAACAGCCGCGCATCGCCCTCGACCACGATGCGCAGATCCTGGCGATTGCGGAAGCTCAGCCAGGTGCCGCGATCGGCCAGGATATAGGCGCCCTGCGCGGCCGCGGTGTTCAGCGCCGGGCCCATGCCCTGGCCGATCTCGCGATACCACGCGCCACGCCCGGCCACGGGGTCCACGCCGGCCTGCTGCCACAGGCGAAGCTCCGCGGCATGGGTGCCCGAGCGGTCGCCGCGGCTGATGAAGGGGGCGCGGCTGTTCGCGATGCGGCGCAGCGCCTCTGCGGTGTCGCGCAGGCCGGCGACGCGGGCGGGGTCGGCGGCCGGGCCGATCACGACGAAATCGTTGAACATGACGTGGCGGCGCAGCTCGGAAAAACCATCCGCCACGAAGCGTTCCTCGGCCGCGCGGTCATGCACGAAGACCACATCGGCATCGCCGCGCCGCCCCACATCCAGCGCCTGCCCGGTGCCGAGTGCGACCACGCGCACGGTGATGCCGCTTTCCCGCGTGAAGATCGGCAGGATATGGCCGAACAGGCCGGATTGCTCGGTGCTGGTTGTGCTGGCGACCGTTATGGCGCGGTCCTGCGCCAGGGCAGGCCACGCGGCAGCGAGCAGTGCTGCGGCCAGGATGAAGCGACGGAACATGGTGTTTCTCCCCTGTGTGGTCGTGGTCACCAGACGAGGTCGCCGCGCAGGAAGGCGGCGGCTTCCGGCGTGGCGGGCCTGGCGAAGAACGAAGTGGCCGATGCGTGTTCCAGCACCCGGCCGCGATGCAGGAACACGACATCGCCGGCGAGGCGCCGCGCCTGGCCGAGGTCGTGCGTGGTCATCACGATCTTGGTGCCGCCGGCGACGAGGTGCGCGATGATGGCCTCCACCGCGCGGGTCGCCGCCGGGTCCAGGCTGGCGCAGGGCTCATCGAGGAACAGCACGGCGGGGTGCCGCGCGGCGGCGCGGGCCAGCGCCAGCCGCTGCTGCTCCCCGCCCGACAGCCGCCGGGCCGGGCGGTCCGCCAGGCCCGCCAACCCCACAAGGTCGAGGGCCGCCCGCACCCGTGCCGCCCGCTCGGCCCGCGGCACGCCGGCCAGCGCGAGGGGGTAGGCGGCGTTCGCCGCGACCGTGCGGCGCAGCAGCACCGGGCGCTGGAACACCATTGCCTGGCGGGGGCGCGGATCGGCTGTGCCGGACCAGCGGAGGGTGCCGGCGCTTGGCGCCAGAAGCCCGTGCAGCAGGCGCAGCAGCACCGACTTGCCGGCGCCGTTCGGGCCGATGATCAGCGTCGGCGCGCCGTCCTCGATCCGCAGGGAGACCCCGGCCAGGATGGCGACGCCGCGCGCCGAAAAGCCGAGCCCCGCGGCCTCCAGCGGCAGAATGGAATCGGGGGCACGCATCACCCGGCCCAGCGCATGGCATGGCTGCGCAAGGCTTGGGCGGCCGCGTTCACCGCCAGCACGATCGCCATAAGGATCATGCCGAGCGCCAGCGCCAGCGGCAGGTCGCCCTTGCTGGTCTCCAGCGCGATGGCGGTGGTCATGACGCGGGAAAACCCCTCGATATTGCCGCCGACGATCATCACCGCGCCCACCTCGGCACTCGCCCGGCCGAACCCCACCAGCAGCACCGTCAGCAGCGCGAAGCGGCCATCCCAGAGCAGCGTCGGCACGGCGCGCGCGGGGCCGGCGCCGAAGGAGCGCAGCTGTTCCGCATATTCCTCCCACAGCCCGTCCAGCACCTGGCGGGCCAGCGCGGCGAGGATCGGCGCGATCAGCACCACCTGCGCGATGACCATGGCGGTCGGCGTGAACAGCAACCCGAAGGCGCCGAGCGGGCCGGAGCGCGACAGCAGCAGATAGACCAGCAGCCCGGCCACCACCGGCGGCAGCCCCATCAGCGTGTTCAGCGCCGCCACCACCACGCCGCGCCCGCGAAACGGCAGGACGGCCAGCAGCGCGCCGAGCGGCAGGCCGATCAGCGCGGCGATCGCGGTCGCGGCCAGGCTGACCTGAAGGGACAGCAGCACGATCCGCGTCACGGCCGGGTCGGCGGTGGCGATCAGCGATGCCGCCATGCCGAGGGCGCTGCCCAGGTCGTTCATCGGCGGAAAATGACGGTGGCAGAAGATGCGGTCAACCGGCGCCAAGCTTGACAGAGGCGCAGCATTTGCCGAATTTTGCCGGCGTATGCCGGATGTCCTGACGCTCCGTGAGGCTGCCGCACAGCTCCGCCTGTCGGAGCGGGCCTTGTATGACCTTGCACGGAGCGGTCGCCTGCCGGCGGCGCAGCTCGGCGGCAAGTGGCTGTTCCCGCGCGCGCAGCTCGACCGCTGGCTGGCGGCGCAGGCGGAGACCGGCTCCGCACCCCGTATCGCCCCGCCGCCCATCCTGGCCGGCAGCCACGATCCGCTGCTCGACTGGGCCGTCCGGCAATCCGGTTGCGGCCTGGCGCTCCGCGCCGGCGGCAGCCTGCAAGGCCTGGCCGCGCTGGCTGCCGGGGAAGCCGTGGCGGCCGCCTGCCACCTGCTCGACCCCGACACCGGCGCCTTCAACGAGCCCGCGGTGCGGGAAACCCTGCCCGGGCGCGGCATGGTCGGCATCGTCTGGGCCTGGCGTGCCCAGGGGCTGCTGCTGCCGGCCGGCAATCCGCGGGGCCTGGCCGCCATCACCGACCTGACGCGGCCTGGCCTGCGGGTGATCGGGCGGCAGAACCGCGCCGGCAGCCATGTTCTGCTCGGCCACCTGCTGGCGGAAGCCGGCATCCGCCTGGAACAGGTGGGCTTCCTGCCCGAACCGGCGCTCGCCGAGGATGAGGTGGCGGCGGCGGTCGCCGAGGGCCGCGCCGATGTCGGCTTCGGCATTCGGGCCGAGGCGGCGATGCGCGGCCTCGCCTTCGTGCCGCTGGTGCGGGAGCGCTTCGACCTGGTGCTGGCGCGCCGCGACTATTTCGAGCCGCCCTTCCAGGCGCTGCTCGGCTTCGCCCGCGGCGCCCTGTTCCAGGCCCGCGCCGCGCAGATGGGTGGCTACGAGATCGGCGCGACCGGCGCGGTCGCGTTCAACCTCTAGACCTCCTCGGGCGCCTGCAATTTGAGCGAGAGGGCGTGCAGCCCGGTGGTGAACTCCGCCGCCAGCGCCGCATGCACCGCGCGGGATCGCGCGACGCGTCCGAGCCCGGAAAACGCGCGGGAGACGATGTGCACCGTGTAATGCGTCTCCCCCCCCGGGGCGGCGCCGGCATGGCCGGCATGCCTGGCGCTGTCGTCGCTGATCTCGAGGATGGTCGGCGCGAAATGTGCGCGCAGCAGGGCGGCGATACGGTCGGCGCGGGTGATCTGGCTCATGCGCTGCATATGCCCCGGAACGCCGCCCGGCGCCAGAAACCATGCGGCCGTTTGCCTTGCGCACCCCGCACCCCACGCCCATAACGGGCCGATGGCGCGGAAGGGTGACCGGATCGGACTGGCGGCGGTGCCCGAGGCGCCCTTGCGGATGTGCGAGCAGCCGGGGTGCGAAAAAGCCGGCGAATACCGGGCTCCGCGGGCGCGCAATGCGCTCAACGACTATCGCTGGTTCTGCCTGGACCATGTGCGCGAATACAACCGCGCCTGGGACTACTACAAAGGCATGGCGCCGAACGAGATCGAGGGCCATTTGCGCTCGGATGCCGGCTGGCAGCGCCCGACCTGGCCGCTCGGCCGGCTGGGTGGCCTCAACCCGTTCGCGTCGGAGTATCTGCGCGACCCGCTGGGCGTTCTGCGCGACACGCCGCTGCACCAGGCGCGCCAGCAGAAGCCGAAGCGCGCGGATGAGGCGCCGGGCGAATTGCGCGCAGCCCTCGACCTGATGGAATTGACCTGGCCGCTGGACGCCGCGACGCTGCGCGCCCGCTACAAGGAATTCGCCAAGCGCTACCACCCGGATGCCAATGGCGGGGATCGCTCGGCGGAGGAGAAGCTGAAGGATATCAACCGCGCCTATTCGCTGCTCCGTCGCCGGGTGAACCCCGCGGCGACCGCCCAGACGCAAGGCGCGGCAGCAGATTAGGCGGGCGGGGTGCCACACCGCGGCGCTTCGGGTAACATCGCAACACGAGCCACAATCGGACTGAGAGATGAACAAGGTTGCCAGCCTCGCCGAGATCCGGCCCACCTCCGCGATCGACACGCCGGACATCACCGTCAAGGTGCGCGATGTGTTCGGCATCGACAGCGACATCGTGGCGCCCGCCTTCTCCCTCCGTACCGAGCACGTGCCGGAAGTGGATGAGAGCTACAAATTCGACCGCGAAACCACGCTGGCCATCCTGGCGGGCTTCGCCTTCAACCGCCGCGTGATGGTCCAGGGCTATCACGGCACCGGCAAGTCCACCCATATCGAGCAGGTGGCGGCGCGGCTGAACTGGCCCTGCATCCGCGTCAACCTGGACAGCCACATCAGCCGGATCGACCTGATCGGCAAGGACGCCATCGTGCTGAAGGATGGCAAGCAGATCACCGAATTCCGCGAGGGGATCCTGCCCTGGGCGTTGCAGCACCCCTGCGCGCTGGTGTTCGACGAATACGATGCCGGCCGGCCGGACGTGATGTTCGTGATCCAGCGCGTGCTGGAGGTCGAGGGCAAGCTCACGCTGCTCGACCAGAACCGCGTGATCCGTCCGCACCGGCAGTTCCGCCTGTTCGCCACCGCGAACACGGTGGGCCTGGGTGACACCACGGGCCTCTATCACGGCACGCAGCAGATCAACCAGGGGCAGATGGACCGCTGGAATATCGTCGCGACGCTGAACTACCTGCCGCATGCGCAGGAAACCGCCATCGTCATGGCGAAGCTCGGCCTGGATGCGGCGGACGCCAAGCTGCGGCGCCAGACGGAGGCGATGGTGGCACTTGCCGACCTGACGCGCGCGGGCTTCATCGCCGGCGATATCAGCACCGTGATGTCGCCGCGCACCGTGATCACCTGGGCGGAGAACACCAGGATTTTCGGCGATATCGGCTTCGCCTTCCGCATGACCTTCCTGAACAAGTGCGACGAGGCGGAGCGTTCGACGGTGGCGGAATACTACCAGCGCTGCTTCAACGAGGAACTGCCGACCGGCAGCTCGCTCCGCAAGGCGGGGTGAGATTGCGGCGAAAGGTCCGGGAATCGTAGGCGAGCCCATGTCGAACTCGAAGGACCAGACAAGGCAGGAAGAATTCAAGCGCGCCACCGCCGGCGCGCTGCGCGCCATTGCGCAGACGCCGGAAGTGCAGGTGGCCTACCAGCCCGGCCCCTCCGGCCTGGCCGGCAAGCGCGCCCGCCTGCCGCTGCCGACACGCAGCCTGCCGCCGGCCGAGATGGCGAAGCTGCGTGGTGCCGCGGATGCCATCGCGCTCAAGCTCCGCCACCATGATGAGGGCGTGCACGCGGCGCGCATCCCGGCCCGCCGCGAAGCGCGCGAAGTGTTCGACGCGCTGGAAGATGTGCGCGTAGAGGCCGTTGGCAGCCAGCACATGTCGGGCGTGGCCGCCAACCTCCGCGCCCGGCTGTCGGACCAGTGCGAAGCGGAAGGCTATGACCGCATGACGCGGAAGGACCAGCTGCCGCTGGCCGCCGCCCTCGGCCTGCTGGCGCGCGAACGCCTGACGGGTGAGGCGGCACCGGCCACGGCGCAGCGCGTGCTGGAATTCTGGCGCGACACCATCGATGAGAAGGCGCAGACCGCGCTGGCCGAGATGGCCGATGCGCGCGCCGACCAGGACGCCTTCGGCCGCGCCGCCCGCAAGCTGCTCGCCGCCCTCGACCTCGCCGAGGCGGAAGTCGAGACACAGTCCGAGCAGGACGAGGAAGAGGGCGAAGGCGGCGAGACCAGCAGCCAGCAGGACCAGTCCGGCGAGGGTGAGGCGCAGGCGCAGGACACCGAGACCACCCTCGGCGCCCAGCCCGAGACGATGCAGGGCGACGCCGCCGAGGATGAGGCCGAGGATGGCGAGGAAGACGGCGCCGCGGCGGAGGGCGATGACCGCCCCGGCGGCCCGCAGCAGCGCCGCGACGTGCCGCAGGTCGATGACGGGTCCGTCTATCGCGCCTACGTCAAGACTTTCGACGAGGTGATCGAGGCCGACGACCTCTGCGACGCCGAGGAACTCGCCCGCCTCCGCCAGCAACTCGACCAGCAATTGTCGCATCTGCAGGGCGTGGTTTCCAAGCTGGCGAACCGCTTGCAGCGCCGCCTGATGGCGCAGCAGCAGCGCGCCTGGGAATTCGACCTGGAGGAAGGGTTGCTGGATGTCGCGCGGCTGGCCCGCGTGGTCGTCAACCCGATGCTGTCGCTGTCCTACAAGCGCGAACGCGACGCCGATTTCCGCGACACGGTGGTGACGCTGCTGATCGACAATTCGGGCAGCATGCGCGGCCGCCCCATCACGGTCGCCGCCATGTGCTGCGACATCCTGGCGCGCACCCTCGAACGCTGCAGCGTGAAGGTGGAGATCCTCGGCTTCACGACGCGCGCCTGGAAGGGCGGGCAATCCCGCGAGCGCTGGGTGCAGGAAGGCAAGCCGCGCAATCCGGGCCGCCTGAACGACCTCCGCCACGTCGTCTACAAGGCCGCCGATGCGCCCTGGCGCCGCGCGCGGAAGAATCTCGGCCTGATGCTGCGCGAGGGGCTGCTGAAGGAGAATATCGACGGGGAGGCGCTGGACTGGGCCTATCGCCGCCTGCTGACCCGCAGCGAGCATCGCCGCATCCTGATGGTGATCAGCGATGGCGCGCCGGTGGATGATTCGACGCTCAGCGTGAACCCCGGCAACTACCTGGAGCGCCATTTGCGCAAGGTGATCGCCGAGATCGAGGGGCGCGACGCGGTGGAGCTGATCGCCATCGGCATCGGCCACGACGTCACGCGCTACTACCGCCGCGCCGTCACGATCGTCGATGCCGAGGAGCTGGGCGGCACCATGCTCAAGAAGCTGGCCGAGCTGTTCGACGAGGACGCTGCCTCGGCGTGGCATCGTGCGGCGGCAGAACGCGCGCCGGCGATCCTGTGATGGAGTCCGCGACCCCGCCACGCCGTTGCGGTTGGCATGCCTCCGGCATGACGCATCGTGCGGCGGCGGAACGCGCGCCGGCGATCCTGTGATGGAGTCCGCGACCCCGCCACGCCGTTGCGGTTGGCATGCCTCCGGCATGACGCATCGTGCGGCGGCGGAACGCGCGCCGGCGATCCTGTGATGGAGTCCGCGACCCCGCCACGCCGTTGCGGTTGGCATGCCTCCGGCATGACGCATCGGGCGTCGGCAGGACGCGCGCCGGCGATCCTGTAGGGTCCGCGCGGCGCCTTGACGACCCGTCGGGCGCTGCTGGCCGCCGCTCTATCGCGACCAGGTTGCGCCATCGCGCAGGGGCGAATCACGTCGCCCCTGTCCCTGCCGGACGCGGCCCCCGCCGGACCGCTGCGCCTGCTCGGCGGCCTCCAGATCGACCGCCTGGCGCTCGGCTTCGGGGGCCTGTCGGGCGCGCATCTGGCCCCCGACCTGACACTGTCCCTGGTCAGCGATGTCGGCCGCTTCGCGACCATGCGCCTGGATCTGGACAGCGCGCTCCGCCCCCGCGCGATGCATCTGCTGCGTCAGGGCCCGCTGCGGGATGCCGCCGGCCGCCCGCTCACCGGCCATTGGCGGGATGCGGAGGCGCTGGCGCTTCTGCCGGATGGCAGCTGGCTGATCGCCTTCGAGCGTCGCCACCGCATCCGGCGCTACCAGCGGCTGGATGGCCCTTCCTCGGACGCGTCCACCCCGCCGGGTCTGGCGGCGGGGCCGTTCAATGGCGGGCTGGAGAGCCTGACCTTGCTGCCGGATGGGCGGTTGCTGGCGATGGCGGAATTCCTGCCAGGGCCGGCCCCCGGCACCAGCCAGGCATGGATCGGTGGCGGATCAAGGTCCTGGCAGCCCTTCGCCTATCGTCCGGCGGAGGGCATGGCGCCGGTGGACGCCGCCGCCCTGCCGGATGGCGATGTCCTGGTGCTCGAGCGCGGATTCACCATCCTGGGTGGCTTCACGGCGCGCCTGGCACGGATAGCGGGATCGGCGCTGCGCGGGCCCCCGCCCGTGGTGGCCGGCCGCGAAATGCTGCGCCTGGAAGACCCCCTGCCGCCCGAGAATTGGGAGGCGGTCGCGGTGGCGCGCGTCGCCGGCCAGACGCTGGTGGCGCTGGTGTCGGACGACAATGAGCGGGGCTTCCAGCGCAGCCTGTTCCTGCTGTTTGCCTGGAACGCCTGAGGTCGCGTCAGGCGGCTTCCAGCAGCCGCGCGCGCGGCAGGGTCAGCCAGGCGCGGGCGCCGATGCCGGGGGCGCTTTCCAGCCGGATGTCGCCGCCATGCGCCGCCGCCAGGGATCGCGCCAGGCTGAGCCCGAGGTCGAGCCCGCGCGTGCCGCTCATCACCCCCGCCGTCTCGGTCGCGATGTCGTGCCCGATCAGGCCATCCCCCTCATCCTCAATGACCAGGGCCAGGGTTTCGGGCGCCACCTCATGCCGGAGCGCGATCACGTCGCCATCGCGCGAATGGCGCGCGGCGCGGCGGAGCAAGGCGGCCAGCGCATTCTCCAGCGCGCGCCGATCCGCCCGCACCGTCAGCCGGCGAATCTCGGGGTCGATCTGCCAATGCCGCCGCCCAGGCCGGATCTGTGCCGAAACCGCGGCGACCGCGGCATCCACCAGCGGGCCGAGCGGCGCCGGCGCGTCATGGATGGTGCGGGGCGAAGGTTCGGTGGCGAAATCCGCCAGGTCATCGGCCAGACGCAGCACCTGCTGCGCCATGACCTCCAGTGTATCGCCGACACCCTGGCGGCGTTCGGCGGCGGTCAACCGGCTGGCATGGCCAAGCAGCGCCAGGCCTGGCCCGCGCAACTCCTGCGCCGCCAGGGACAGGCAGCGGCCGCGGGCGGCGGCGAGCCGTTCCGCGGAGACCACACGGTCGCGCGCCTCACGCAGGGCGGAGCGATAGCGCAGCACCGCCGCGCCGGCCGCCAGGGTGACCAGGATCAAGGCGATATGCGGGAAGGACGTTTCGGCAATCATTGACGGGACACTGGGCCAGAAACTCTTGAGAAAGCGTTAACGGCGCGCCGTGCGACGCAAACGGATCAGGCCAGCCGGCGCGGCAAGGATGCCAGGGCGGAGCGGCAATGCCGAGCACGCCGCCCGCAATCTCCCGCCATGCCCGCAGGTATCGATCCCGCGCGTCACGCGCATATCCACCCCCAACATCTTGGGCAGCTTCCCGGCCGGAAGGCTCGGCCCGGCCGGGCCGGCGCCGAAATCGCCGATCGGCCGGAACGCCCTGGTGAAGGCGAGGGCAAGGGCCGGCCATCGCGCAAGCCCCGGCAGGCGTCACGCCCAATCGACCAGCTTGCCCAGCGCATCGCGCGGCAGCGCGCCGCCGATCCTGAAGGCGGCCGGGCGCTCCACCGGCGTCAACAGCGTTTCGGCGCGGCGCTCCACCGCCGCGATCACCGCGGCCGGATCGGCACCTTCCTCCGGCACGAGGAAGGCCTTCAGCCGGCCTTGGCCGCCAAGCCGCACCGCGATGTCCGCCACGCCCGCCACCCCGCGCAGCGCCGCCGCCACGCGGTCCGGCCAGACATTGTGGCCGCCGACCTGCACCGCGCCATCGCGCCTTCCCCCGAGCCGCAGCTGCCCCTCATCGCTCGGCGCGACATGGTCCGGCAGGGCAACGCGGCGCCCCTCCGCATCGGCCAGCGCCCACTCCGCGCCGTCGGGCACCAGGCGCCAGCGCGGCAGCAGGCGGTAGGCAGGCGCCGGAACCTCCCGCACCGCGATGCCGCCGACTTCGGAGGCGCCATAGACATCGAGCAGGCGCCCGATGCCCGCATCCAGGACCGCCTGCCCGGCATCGCCGAGCGGACCGGCCGAGCTGATCCCGGTTACCTCCGGCGGCAGCGTCCGGCACAGGCGCGGGATCGCCCGCCAGTGCTCCGGCACGCCGACCACGACATCGCCCGGGCGAAACAGGATCGCGGCGTCCGGCCCGGCATCGGTGACGGGCAGGCCCATCACATCGGGCAGCAGCACCGTCCAGACCAGGCCGTAAAGGTGGTGCGCCGGCACCAGCGCCAGCACCCGGCGCCGGTCGCCGAGCAGGGTCGCGAAGTATCGCGCCTCCGCCAGCAAATCCGCGACCCTGTGCGCGCAGGCGCGCGGCGAGCCGGTCGAGCCGGAGCTGCGCACCGTGATGCAGGCCGCCGCCCCACCCCAACCCCGCGCCACCCAATCGACCAGCGCCCCGAGCCGCGCCGGCTGGCCGCCATCGTGGGTGGTGGGGTCGAGCGCGAAGGTCTCGACCAGGGCCGCGCGCGCGCCCAGGCGTTCCAGCGAATCCAGGCCGAGCCCCGCATCGTCCAGCCGCCAGGACGCTTCCCAGGGCATGGGCGGCAGTGCACGGCCGCCCGGGCCGCGCAGCCGCCCGGCTTCGGCGGCGATGGTGGCGCAGACCAGGCGGTGCAGGGCGGCGCGGCCTAGCATCGCTCAGGCCGCGCGCGGCTGCGGCGCGGGCACGCGGTCGCGCCCCTTCCGGCTGGCCGCACAGCGCCGCCGGTGCGCCGGGGCAAGCAGCGCTTCGGTCGAGCCGCTGGCCTCCGCCAGCGTGGTGCAGCCTAAGCTGGTCATGACGCGCACCGTGCCGTTGGAGCGGGGTCCAGTCGAATGATTCCACCCGACCGAACCATGCTCTAGAGCACGATCCGTCCTCTCGGACGGATCTCGTGCTCTATAAACGCTTATATCTACAGCAAGAAATCCGCTAACACTGATTCAGTGTGAGCGGATATTGCTGTAGCGCAAGGCCCGCGTTCAAGCGAACGCAGCGTCCTCCCGATCCGGCATGTGGCTGAATGGAATGCGGTTCGCGACACCGGCCAGGTGATCGCCGGTCGGCGGTCGGCGCAGATTCGCCATGCCGGCACCGCGCCCTGACCTATCGCCCATCACCACCGACCAGCCGGCCCCCCCCGCGCTGCCGGATCGCGCGAGGACCAGGCGCCGGCGTGAGGATCGCTCGTCGGAGGCGCCGCCCTGCCGGCTTTCCGATCCTTGCCAGCCTTTCGGGTGCGCACGACGCTTGCGCCCGCCGAGATATCCCGGCGCCGCGCCAGCGGTCTGACGAGGCGGGTTCCATGGCGTCGCGCCATTCCAGCCCTGTTCACCCGAAGCCCGCATTCCCGGGCACGCTCCGTGGCGTCTGCCTGACGGAGCGCCGATCGCCCAAAGCCTGCCGCCTACGGCAGTGATCAGGCGGAGGCGGCGACCGCGCGCTTGTCCTGCGCCTTTTCCAGGCGGCGCTTCAGCACGCGGGCTTCCGTCGGCAGGTTGCGATCAGGCGTGCCGAGCAGAAACGTATCCAGCCCGCCATTGTGCTCCACAGTGCGGATGCCGTTCACCGACAGGCGCATGCGGACCGGCGTGCCCAGGATGTCGCTGAAGAAGGACGCTTCCTGCATGTTCGGCAGGTAGCGGCGGCGGGTCTTGTTGTTCGCGTGGCTGACGTTGTTGCCCGTCAGCACACCCTTGCCGGTGATCGCGCAGCGGCGAGCCATGGTATCGACCTTCGAAAAAACAGGCGCGGCATGACGGTCGCCAGGCGCGCGGATCTGGGTGAGCGGTCGGGCCGTATCGCGGAAAGCCCGGCCAGAGTCAATCTTCCCAGAGGCTGGCTTCCCAGAGGCTGGCTTCTCAGAGGTTGGCGGTGGGCGCCGGCCCCTGCTGCGCCCGCATCTCGGCCAGTTCCCCGGATTCCACCGAGGCCAGCGCGCTGCGCAGCACCTGCGCGACGCTGCGGTCATCCATGCTGCGCGACAGCATGCCGAGCGCGCCGCCCAGCAGGGCAGACGCCGCCGAGACCGGGGCGATGCCCTGCTCCATCATGTATTCGATCGCCTTGTCCACGATGGAACCGGCGTGGCTGAGGTCTTGGGGGGCCGCGCCCTCCGGGTCGAATTGCATCCGGGGTTCTCTTTTCTCTCGCCGTGCAGATAGGGGACCAAGCGCAACGCCGAAAGGGTCAGGCGGGAGACTTCTCCCCTGCGGCCTCGGCCGCCCCGGAGGCTTCCGCTGCAATCGCCGCCGCTTCGGCCGCCGCGGCCGCCTCGGCCGCCGCCACCGCTTCCGACTGCCGGCGCCACATCGCCGCATACAGGCCGCCCGCCGCGATCAGGCTGCCATGGGTGCCGCGTTCCGCCACCTGCCCCTCCTGCAGGACGATGATCTCATCGGCATCCACCACCGTGGAAAGCCGATGCGCGATCACCAGCGTCGTGCGGCCGCGCGCGGCATCGCGCAGCGCGGACTGGATTTCCTGCTCCGTCCTTGTGTCGAGCGCGCTGGTCGCCTCATCCAGGATCAGCAGCTTCGGGTCCTTCAGCAGGGTGCGCGCGATCGCCACACGCTGCTTCTCGCCCCCCGAAAGCTTCAGGCCGCGCTCGCCCACCCGTGTGTCGTAGCCATCCGGCAGCCGCAGCACGAAATCATGCACCTGCGCGGCGCGGGCCGCGGCCTCGATCTCGGCCTGGGTCGCACCCGGCCGGCCATAAGCGATGTTGTAGCGGATGGTGTCGTTGAACAGCACGGTGTCCTGCGGCACCACGCCGATCGCGGCGCGCACGCTGTCCTGCCGCACGTCGCGCACATCCTGCCCGTCGATGCGCACGGCGCCGCCATTCACGTCGTAGAAGCGGAACAACAGGCGGGAAATGGTGGATTTGCCCGCCCCCGTGGGCCCCACAATGGCGAGCGTGCCGCCCGCCGGCACGCGGAAGGACACGCCCTTGAGGATTGCGCGGTCCGGCCGGTAGCCGAAGCGCACATCCTCGAACGCGACCACGCCTTCGCGCACCTGAAGCGCGGGCGCGGCCGGCTTGTCGGCCACCTCGGCGTCCTCATGCATCAGGCGGAACATGGCTTCCATGTCGGTCAGCCCCTGCTTGATCTCGCGATACGCGAAACCCAGGATGTTCAGCGGCTGGAACAGCTGGATCATGTAGGTGTTGACCAGCACGAAATCGCCGACCGTCATGCCGCCGCCGGCCACCTGCCGGGCCGCCATCATCATCACCACCGTCAGGCCGACCGCGATGATCGATTGCTGGCCGAAATTCAGGCCATTCAGCGAAACCTCGCTGCGCACATAGGCGGTCTCGTACCGCTCCAGGCTGGCATCGTAGCGCCGCGCCTCATGCGCCTCATTGCCGAAATACTTGACCGTCTCGTAGTTCAGCAGGCTGTCCACGGCGCGGTTGTTCGCCTCCGTGTCCTGGTCGTTCATGGCGCGGCGGAAGCGCAGCCGCCAATTGGTGAACATCAGCGTGAAGCCGATGTAGACGCCGACCGTCAGCATCACCACGGCGCCGAAGCCGATGTCGAACATCCCCCACAGGATCACCGCCACCAGCAGGATCTCGAAGATCGTCGGGATGATGTTGAACAGCAGGAAATCGAGCACGAAAATGATGCCCCGCGTGCCCCGCTCCAGCACGCGCGACAGCCCGCCCGTCTGCCTATCCAGGTGGAAGCGCAGCGACAGCGCATGCAGATGGCGGAACACCTCGATCGAGATGCGGCGCGACGCCCGCGCCTGCACGCGGGCGAAGATCGCGTCCCGCAATTCGTTGAAGCCGGAGGACATCAGCCGGGTCAGGCCATAGGCCAACACCAGCGCGACCGGCACCGCCAGCACCGCCCCCTCGCCCCGCAACGCCGCCGGCGCCAGCGCATCCACCGCGCGGGCAAAGGCGATCGGCACCAGCACATTGATCGCCTTGGCCACCACCAGCAGCGCCAGGCTGACAACGACCCGCAGCCGCAGCCCCGGCTCCCCCTCCGGCCAGAGATAGGGCAGCAGGGTGATCAGGGCGCGGAAATGGCTGCGTTCCGGGGGCGCCGAAGGCGCTGGGGCCATGGCCGCCGAGGGCGCCGATGCGGGAGGGGACAAGCGGGACCTCGGGAACAGATTTTCCAACAACCTGGTGCCGGACGACGGAAAGGAGAAGCCGCCCCCCGTCTTCCGTGCCATGCGCCCGGCGCGTTACAGGGGCGCATGCCCCGCCCTACCGCCCGCCTTCCCGCCCGCCTTCCCGCCCCTTTCCCGCTGCTGCAACGCCATGTCGCGGCCTGCAACAACATCGCCTCCCCCGCGCATCTCATCCCCTTCCGCCTGGGCGCGGAGCAGGTCGGCTGGGTCTCGACCGACCTCGCCCGCTGGCTGGCCTTCCGGCCGCGGGACTTCCATTTCGACGCGCAAGGTGTGGGCCTTTCGACCCGCCTGCGCGCCCCTGGCGCCCGGGCGGAGGCTCTGGCCACCGCCACCCGCGCCCTGGCCGCACAAGGCGCCATCACCCTCCGCGGCGAGGATTTCGACATCCGCGCCACCCCCGACGGCCCGGTGCTCGGCAAGCTCGACCGCGGCGCCGTGCCGGCCTTCGGCGTGATCGGACAGGGCGTCCACCTGAACGGCTATGTCCGCCGCGCCGACGGACTGCACCTGTGGTGCGGCTGGCGATCCCGCACCAAATCCGTGGCCCCCGGCATGCTCGACCACATCGTCGCCGGCGGCATCCCGGCCGGCCTCACACCCGACCAATGCCTGGCGAAGGAAGCCGAGGAAGAAGCCTCGATCCCCGCAGACCTCGCCGCGCGCGCCACGCCCATCAGCCGGGTCTCCTACGTGATGGCGAACGACGAGGGCCTCCGGCGCGATGTCCTGCACTGCTACGATCTCGAACTGCCCGAAAGCTTCACCCCACGCCCCAACGATTCCGAGGTCGAACGCTTCGAACTGCTCCCCGCCGCCCACATCCTCGACCAGGTGCTCCACCACGACCGCATCAAGTTCAACGTGAACCTGGTGCTGATCGACTTCTTCCTCCGCCACGATCTGCTGGACCTGCCGGACACCGACATCGCCCGCCTGCACGCCGGCCTCGATCAGGTCGCTTGACGCCGGCTCGAACACAAGGCGAACATCGCGCATGCTCGCCACGCCCGACCGCACCCGCGGCATCACCCGCGCCACCACACGCCTCTGCCTGCACCTGGGCTGGGCACCGCTGCCGGAAGTGACCCTGCCGAACGGCCGCCGCGCCGATATCCTGGCGCTGCGCCCCGACACCACCTTCGCCATCATCGAAATCAAATCCTGCGCCCGCGACTACCTCAGCGACACCAAATGGCCAGACTACCGCGCCTACTGCGACACCCTGCTCTTCGCCGTCGACCTCGACTTCCCCCAAACCCTGCTGCCCGACAGCACCGGCCTGATCATCGCCGACACCCACGACGCCACCCTGCTCCGCGACGGCCCCACACACCCCCTGCACCCCACACGCCGCCGCAGCCTGCTGACCCACTACGCCACCCTGGCCGCCACACGCCTGGCCTGCCTGCAAGACCCCACCGGCACAGCAGAACGCCACGCGGCATTGGCCCTGGAATAAGGGGCGCCGTTGGAGAAGGGCTCCGCCCTCCTCCAAACCTCCACCCGCCAAAGGCCATGCAGGCCTTTGGAAACCATCAGTTCATGGGGGTTTGAGGGAGGGGGCTTGAGGGACCGATGGCTCGGCGCTCGCGCCGGCCCCCTCCCTCAAACCCCCATCAGTCGGGTTCAAAGGGCCTGCATGGCCCTTTGCGGATGGGGTCTGGGGAAGGCAGCGCCTTCCCCAGCGCGCGCCCCTATCCCCGGATCCGTGCCACCGTGGCGGTTGTGCTTTGTCCGGCGAGGAGGTGTGCCAGGCGGACTTGGCCGCCCCAGGTGGGCAGCAGGTCGGCGCCGACGACGGTGTCGACGGTGTAGTCGGCGCCTTTCACCAGGATTTCCGGGCGCAGCAGGCGGATGAGTTCGATGGGGGTGTCTTCGTCGAACACGGTCACGAGGTCGACTGAGGCGAGGGAGGCCAGGACGGCGGCGCGGGCGGCTTCGCCTTGGATGGGGCGTGTTTCGCCCTTGAGGCGTTTTACGGAGGTGTCGGCGTTCAGGCCGACGACCAGGCGGTCGCACCAGGACCGGGCTTGTTCCAGCAGGTGGACGTGTCCGGGGTGCAGCAGGTCGAAGCAGCCATTGGTGAAGCCGACGCGCCAGCCGCGGCGGCGCCAGCGTTCCACCTGTTCGAGCGCGGCGGCGCGGGAGACGACCTTGCGGAGTGCGCCGCGTTCGGGGGTCAGGGCTTCGAGCAGGTCCGCTTCGCGCGCGACGGCGGTGCCGACCTTGCCCACGACGATGCCGGCCGCGATGTTGGCCAGGCGTGCGGCGACGGGGAAGGGCAGGCCGGCGGCGATGCCGGCGGCGACCACGGCGACCACCGTGTCGCCGGCGCCCGATACGTCGTGCACTTCGGCGGCTTCGGCCGGGTAGTGGCGGACGCCGTCGGCGTCGAGCAGGGTCATGCCGTCTTCGCTGCGGGTCACCAGGATGGCGGCGAAGCCGAAGCGGGCGCGCAGTGCCTCGGCGGCGGCGACCAGTTCGGGTTCGGTGCCGACCGGCATGCCGGTGGCGAGTTTGAGTTCGGCGCGGTTGGGGGTGATCAGGTCGGCGCCGGCGTAGCGGGCGTAGTCGGTGCCTTTGGGGTCCACCACCACGCGGCGGCCGCTGGCGCGGGCGGCGGCGATGAGTTTCTGGGAGGTGTCGCCGGACAGCACGCCCTTGTTGTAGTCCGACAGTACCATGATGGTGGTGGCCGCCACGGCGTCGCTGGCGATCTTCACCATGCGGTCGGCCAGGCGTTCATGGATCGGTGTCGCCATTTCGTGGTCGGCGCGCAGCAATTGCTGGCCGGCGGCGATGAAGCGGGTTTTCACCGTGGTGGCGCGCCCGCCCTGCACCAGCAGCCAGGGTTCGACATTGGGTTGGCCGCCGATCAGGCCGGTCAGGTCGCTGCCCGCCTGGTCGTCGCCGACCACGGAGACGAAGGCGACGGCGGCGCCCAGCGCCGTCAGGTTGCGCACCACGTTGCCGGCGCCGCCCGGCATGGCCACTTCGCGTTCGACGCCGATGACGGGGACGGGCGCTTCGGGGCTGACGCGGCTGACCTGGCCGTAGACGTAGCGGTCGAGCATGGCGTCGCCCACCACCAGCACGCTGGCGCGTTTCAGGACGCGGATGGCCTCCGAAAGATCGCCGAGCGGGATTTCGGGCATCGGTCGATCACCGGGCGCGGGGCCTTGCATCCAGCGTGGCTACCGCAACCGAAGGGTAACGCGCAAGGCGCGGCTGCCCCGATCGCTGAATCACGCCACCAGGAAGGAGATGCGGTCCGCTTCCAGCACGGCGCAGGTCAGGTCGCCGCCGAACACGGCGCCGGTGTCGATCGCGATGCGTTGCGGCAGCACTTCCGGCGTGGCGACGGGGGTGTGCCCGTGCACCACCACCGCCGGCAGGGGTCCGTGCCAGGCCAGGAAGGGCTCGCGGATCCACAGCAGGTCTTGCGTGGTCTGCGCCTCGATCGCGATGCCGGGCCGGATGCCGGCATGCACGAACAGGTAGCCGCCGCGGGCGAAGCGGTCCGGCAGTTCGGCCAGCAGCGCGGCGTGATCCGCCTCGAGATCGGCCCATCGGGCGGGGGCGTGCGGCGGCAGGCCGTAGCTGAGCAGCGTTTCCGTGCCGCCATTCTCGAGCCAGAGGCGGCGCACCGAATCCGGCGCGGCGGGGGACAGCGCGGCCAGCATCATCTGTTCATGGTTGCCCATCAGGTGCACGGCGGTCAGGCCGGGCGGGGCGGCGAGCAGCGCCTGCACCGCGCCGCGGCTGTCCTCGCCACGGTCCACATAGTCGCCCAGGTGAACCAGGAAGGGTGTGGCCACCGGGCGGGCCACCATGTCGGCAGCGATCAGGCCGTGCAGGGCACGCAGCCGGTTGGCGCAGCCATGGACATCGCCGACCGCATAGACCCGTTCGCCCTGCGGCAAGCGTCCGGGCGCTAAGGCTTCGGAAACCCGCATCGCTGCACGATACGTCCTGGCGACGACTTCGTCGCGATACATCCAGCTATGGAATCCATGCAGCAAACCCTCATTTCGTCGGCCGGCGTCGCGCAAGGGGTGCCGCCCTTGCATGCCGCGCTCCGCAGCGCGCTGCGCGCCGGGGCGGGGCGGGTGGCGCTGCGCGTCAGCCCGGGCGCGCCGCATCACGCGCGGCTGGCGCGGGCCGTGTTGCAGGAAGGGGCGCTGGCGGCCGGCGGCCAGGTTGTGGAGGGGCAGGGCACCGACCTGCTGCTGGTGGGGGCGGAGGCGCGGCGTGCCGGCAGGCTGGCCGGCATGCTGGATCGGCTGCTCGGCACCGGAGCCACCACCGTGTTCTCGCTGGACCGTGACATGCCGGCGCTGCGGGCCTATGCCGCCGGGCAGGAAGGCGCCGCGCCCGATCTGGCGGGGCTGGATGACTGGCTGGCGCGGCTGCCGCTGGCCACGCTGGTGCAGCGCCGGCAGGCGGTGCGGCCGCCGCCCGATGCCGGCCCGGCGGAACCGGCCTTCCAGCGCGTGGCGGTGGCGCGGGGGAGGCTGGCGCAGCGCATGGGCGATCTCGGCGCCGATGCCGACCTGCGGCGCCATGCGGCGGAGGCCCTGGCCGCGCGGCTGCTGCTGGCCCTGACCAATCCGGCCGAGGCCGCGCTGATTCTCGGCGCCAGCCCGCGCGGCATGGCTGGCGCCCTGCATCTGCCGGTGCCGCCCGCCCATTTGGCCCCCGGGGGCGGCGCGGCGCCCGATGGCCGGCGCCGCCTGGTCGCCACGCTCGACATCACCGAGGCCGCGCAGCCGGAGGTGCTGGAGGCACGCCGGACGGCGCTGGCCGCGCGCGGCTGGGCGCTGGAACTGGCGGGACTCGACGCGGCCCTGTTGCCGCTGCTGGCGCTGTCCGCCCTGCCGGCCGACCTGTTCCGCATCGACTGGTCGGAGGGCCTGGCCGGCCCCGGCGCCCGGGCCGCGCTGGCCCGGATCGACCCGGGCCGGCTGACCATCGCCGGGGTGGACAACGCCGCGGCGCTGGATTGCGCCCGCGGCCTTGGCGTCTTTGCCATCGAGGGTCACGTCGCCGAGGCCGCGCTGGCGGCCCGCCCCGCATGACCGAATTGCGGGAGGTGGAGCGCCGGCAGGGTATCCGCGCCGCCGCCGATCTGGCGCAATTGGTGCGGGAGACGGTGGCCGCCGGCGCCACGCGGGAAGTGCTGCACCTGCGCATCGGCGCGCTCGGCCCGGCCTTCAGCCGCCCGCACCACCATCGCCTGCTGCGCGACGCGCTGGAGCCGTTGATCTCCGCCGGCCGCACCCGCGTGTTCGACCTGCCGAATGGCGATGTGGTGGCGGTGGCGCCGCCGCCGGCGCTTGGCCTGGAGGCCGCGCGGCGGGCGCTGGTCCGGTCGCTCGACAGCGCCGCCGGGGATATCCTGCTGGCGCTGCGCCTGCCGGAGGAAGCGGCGCAGCTTCTGGCCGCGACCAGCGACAGCCTGGGCCTGGAGCCGCCGCCGCAGCCCGCCGAGGATTCCGCGCGGGGGTTGCCGTTCACCACCGCCGCCCTGATGGAGGCCGAGCAGGCCATCGCCCAGGCCGACCTCGGCCCCTTCACCCTGTCCCAGGCGGTGTGCGCGCTCGACCCCGAGGATGCGACAGCGCGCGTGCTGTGGGAGGATCAGCGCATCGCCTGGGCGGCGCTGGCCGCGTTCCTGCTGCCGGGGGTCGATCTGGCGGCGGCGCCGGCGCTGGCAAGCCGCCTGGCCCGCACCGCGGAGCAGCGCCTGCTGGCGGAACTGGTGCGGTCGCAGGCGCTGCGCCGCTGGCGGCCGGTGGGCGTGGCGCTGGCGCCGGCGACCGTGCTCAGCCCGGCCTTCGGCCGGTTCGAGGCCGCGCTGCCGGCCGGGCGGCGCGAACAGGTGACCATCGCGTTTCGCCCCGCCGATCTTCTGGCCGCGCCTGCCGCCTTTCGGGCCGCGCTCGACGCGGTGCGGGCGCGCGGCTTCCGCTGCGCGCTGGAAGTGCCGAGCGCCGCGCTGCTGGCCACCCTGCCGATTGCGCCGCTTGGCCTCGATGCCGTGCTGCTGGCCTGGTCGCCCGGCCTGCCCGCGGCGCCCGCCGGTGCCCTGCAGGCGCTGCTCGGCGGGCAGGAGGGCGTGGCGCGGGTGGTGCTGACCGGCGTCGATCGCCCCGCCGGCATCGCCTGGGGGTGGGAGGCCGGGCTCCGCCTGTTCCAGGGCCCGCTGGTGGAGCGCCGCCGCACCGCGGGATGAGGACCCGTCCGCCGGTGGCGATTTCGCCGACCGACGTGGCGGCGCTGCGCGCGGCGCCCTATCTTCGCGGCGAATCCCTCCCCGCCCCGGAGCCTTCGCCATGACCGACCTGCCCGAATACACGCCGCCGAAAATCTGGACCTGGGACCAGGCGAATGGCGGCCGCTTCGCCAACATCAATCGCCCGATCGCCGGCGCCACGCATGAGAAGGACTTGCCGGTCGGCCGCCACCCCCTGCAGCTTTACTCGCAGGGCACGCCGAATGGGGTGAAGGTGACGGTGATGCTGGAGGAATTGCTGGCGCTGGGCCATGACGGCGCCGAGTACGATGCCTGGCTGATCCGCATCGGGGAGGGCCAGCAATTCGGCTCCGGCTTCGTGGGCGTGAACCCCAATTCCAAGATTCCGGCGCTGCTGGATCGCAGCGGGCCGGCGCCGGTGCGGGTGTTCGAATCGGGCGCGATCCTGATGTATCTCGCGGAGAAGTTCGGCGCCTTTCTGCCTACATCCGATGCGGCGCGGGCGGAGTGCCTGTCCTGGCTGTTCTGGCAGATGGGCAGCGCGCCCTATCTCGGCGGCGGCTTCGGCCATTTCTACGCCTATGCGCCGAGCAGGATGGAATACCCGATCAACCGCTTCGCCATGGAAACCAAGCGCCAGCTTGACGTGCTGGACCGCCGCCTGGCCGAAAGCGCCTTCATCGCGGGGCCGGACTACACCATCGCCGACATGGCGATCTGGCCCTGGTATGGCGGGCTGGTGAAGGGCTGGATGTATGGCGCGGCCGAGTTCCTGGACGTGCAATCCTACACGCATGTCGTGCGGTGGGCCGACCAGATCCACGCACGCCCCGCCGTGCAGCGCGGCCGCATGGTGAACCGCACCGTGGGCGAGCCTTCCAGCCAGCTATGGGAACGGCATGAGGCCAGCGACTTCGACACCAGGACGCAGGACAAGGTCAGCGCCGGCTGATCGCCGCCCAGATGCGGGCGGGCGTGGCCGGGAGTTCGACGGCCACGCCCAGCGCATCCGCCACTGCGTTGGACAGCGCCGCCGGCGCGCCATTCGTCGGCAATTCGCCGACACCCTTGATGCCGAGCGCATTGTTGGGCGTGGGCATCGGGCAGAGCACATGCGCGAAATCCGGCAGCGTGTCGGCGCGCGGCATGGCGTAGTCCATCAGCGTCGCCGCCAGCATCTGCCCTTCGGAATCGTAGCGCGCATCCTCCAGCAGCGCCTGCCCGATGCCGGCCGCGAAGCCGCCGTGCAACTGGCCGGCGAGCAGCATCGGGTTGACCACCACGCCGGCATCGACCGCGGCACCGAACCGCGCAACATCGAGCGCGCCGGTCTCCGGATCGATCTCCACCTCGCAGATGGCGATGCCGGCGGGCCAGGTCTCGACCGTGTCGGCGAAGTCGGCGCTGCCGGTCAGCCCGCCCTGCGCTTCGGCGACCTGCGCCAGTGACACGCGACGATCCGTGCCGGCGATCGCATAGGCGCCATCCTGCCAGACGATGTCCACGGGCGCGGCTTCCAGCAGATCCGCGGCGGTCGGCATGCCGGCCTCGATCGCCGCGCGTGCCGCAAGCGTCAACGTGGTGCCGGAGATGATGGTGGAGGAGGAGCCGCCGGTGCCACCGCCGCGCGGGATCGTCTCGGTATCGCCCTGGACGATCCGCACCTGGTCAGGGCGCAGCCCGAAGGTGGCGGCGACCACCTGCGCATAGGCGGTGGCGTGGCCCTGGCCCTGGCTCTGCGTGCCGGTGCGCGCGGTGACCGTGCCGTCGGGCGCGACCTCCACCATCGCCGTCTCGGTGCCCCAGCCGCCCGAGCCATGGATGTGGCACGCCACGCCGCGCCCGCGCAGCTTGCCTGCGGCCAGGGAGGAAGCGCGGCGCGCCGCATAGCCGGCATCATCGGCCAGGCGCAGCGCCGCATCCAGCAGCGCGTTGTAATCGCCGCTGTCGGTGCAGTAGCCGAGCGCGCCGCGATGCGGATGCGCATCGCGCGGCACCAGGTTCAGCCGGCGCAGCGCGACCGGGTCGCGCCCCGTCTCGGCCGCCGCGACATCCACCAGCCGTTCCAGCAGCACCAGCGCCTCGGGCTTGCCGGCGCCGCGCACGGCATCCACCGGGGTGGTGTTGGTGAAGGCGCAGCGCATGGCGATGTGCGCGGCGGGGATCGCATAGAGGCCGGTCAGCACCTTCGCCATGCCGAGCGTCGGGATCACCGGGTTCACCGTGGACACATAGGCGCCGAAATTGGCGACGGCGTTGACCCGGATGGCAAGGAACCGGCCATCTTCATCCAGCGCCAATTCCGCTCCCGCCAGCAGATCGCGCGCATGCGTATCCGCCAGGTGATGCTCCGTGCGGTCCTGCACCCAGCGCACATCGCGCCCGAGCAGGCCCGCCGCGAAGCACACCAGCGCCTGTTCGGGATAGGGCGGCAGTTTCGGCCCGAAGCCGCCGCCGACATCCCCGGTCACCACGCGCAGTGCCGCGCGCGGCCAGTGCAGGATTTCGTCGCAGAGCACGCGGGCCAGCAGGTGCACGCCTTGCGAGGGCGTGGTCAGCGTGACGCGCTGCGCCGCCGCGTCCCAGCGCGCGATGGCGGCGCGGGTTTCGAGGTAGCCGGCCAGGATGCGCGGTGCGCGCTGCGTGATGCGCGCGACATGCGCCGCGCGCGCGAAGGCGGCCTCCACCGCCGCCGCATCGCCCTTCGACCAGTCGCAGACGAGGTTGCCTGGTGCTTCGTCATGGACGAGCGGCGCACCTTCGCGCAGTGCATCCGCGCCATCCACCACGGCTTGCAGCGGCGCGTAGTCCACCGCGATCGCCTCCGCCGCGTCGCGCGCCTGATGCAGCGTCTCGGCCAGGACCATGGCGACGATCTGGCCGACATGGCGCATGCGGCGCGGGTCGATCGGCAGGCGTGGCGGCTCGATGTGGCGGCGGCCTGCGGCGTCGCGGATTTCGGCGACGGCGGGGTTGTGGCCGAGGCCGGCCGCCATGGTCTCGGCCGCGGTGATCACCGCGGCCACGCCCGGCATGGCGCGCGCGGCGGTGGCGTCGACGCCGTTCACCACCGCATGCGCATGCGGCGATCGCAGGAACACGGCATGCAGCGCGCCGGCGGCCGGCAGGTTCGCGGCAAAGCGGCCGCCGCCGGTCAGCAGGCGCGGATCCTCGATCCGCCGGAGCGGCGTGCCGAGGCCGGGGAGGACATCGAAAGCCATAAGCGCGAGTGTGCCCGACAACACCCTGTTTGTAGAGCACGAGATCCGTCCTATCGGCCGGATCGTGCTCTACCGCCCCATCAACGCCAGCCCCTCCGCCACCGAGACGAATTCGCCGCCGGCCAACACGCGCGCCGACCCGAAGCGTGTCTCGAACAGGCGGCGCACGGCCGGCACCAGGGACGACCCGCCGGTGAGGAAGACGCGGTCCACCTCCGATTCCTCCAGCGCCGCATCCACCAGCGCCGCGCCGACCGCCTGGTCGATGCGTGCCAGTTCCGGCGCGATCCAGCCTTCGAATTCCGCGCGGGTGACCGGCACGCGGAGGTCGAAGCCGGCTTCCCGAACCTCCAGCACCGCCTCCTCCGCCCCGGACAGCGCGGCCTTCACGCCGGAGATGGCGCGGTACAGCGCGTAGCCCGCTTCCTCCTCGATCAGTCGGACAAGCTGGTGGAGCTGGTCTGGGTGTTCGGCGGTGCGCGCGACATCCTGGATGGCGCGCAAGGTGCGGGGCGCCCGCATCAAGGAGAGTTGGTTCCACCGCGCAAAACTTTGGTACCAGGCGACGGGCACGGGCAGCGGCTTGCCCATCACACGGTAGGCGCTGCCCTTGCCGAGGCGCGGCGCGACGACATGGTCGATGATGCGGTAGTCGAAGGCGTCGCCGGCGATGCCCACCCCCGCATGGCCAAGTGCGGAGACACCCGCGCCGGGGATGAACCGCAACACGGAAAAGTCGCTGGTGCCGCCGCCGAAATCGGCGACCAGCACCGTCGCCGCGCGGTCGAGCCCCTGCGCGAAGCGATGCCCGGCGGCGGCCGGTTCCAACCCCACCTCCACCTGGTTCAGCCCGGCGCGGGCGAAGGCTTCGCGCAGCCGCGCCTCGGCGAAGGAATCATCGGGTGCCTCGCCGACGAAGCGCACCGGCCGCCCCACGGTGATCCGCGCGCCCTCCAGCTCCGCCCGGAAGGGCGCCAGCAATTCGCCGAGGAACAGGCCGATCAGCGCGGGCAGCGTCCAGCTCTGCCCGTGGATGCGTGTCTCCGAAAAGCTGCGCTGCGCGAGGTAGCTTTTCATCGACATGATCAGCCGGTTCTCGAAGGGTTCCTCGAGATAGGCGGCGATCGCGGCGGGGCCCGCGGCGTGGCGCGGCCGCCCGCCCTGGCCGATCCAGAAGGACAGCACGGAGCGGAAGATGTCGCCGGTCGGGTGCCGCAAACTCTCGACGCTGCCATCCGGCCGCGCGATGGCGACGACGCTGTTGGTCGTGCCGAAATCGATGCCGATGGCAGGGCGCATGGGGCGGGGCACTCAGCGTGAAGGGGGGCCTTGAAGCCCGGCGCGGGCCGCCGCGCAACCGCGCCCCGCTATCGCGGCGTCGTTTCGATACGCAACAGCCGGAACGCCATGCGCTCGCCCCGCGCCGCTTCCAACGCGGCGAGCAGCGCGGCCAGGGGCTCGCTCTCCGGCCAGGTGGTCGGCAGGATTGCCCGCTCGGTCGCGACCAGCAGAAGCAGATCGGTGCCGAAGGGCGGCGCGATGGTCCAGCCGGGGAAATCACCGCCGGGCTCGCCCAGACGGAAGCGCGTGCCGCCCGGCCTTGGGCCGAGCTGGTCGAGATGCACCACCGTCCCATCCGCCTGCACATAGTCGAAGGCAAGGAACCGCGCCCAATCGGGCAGCGTCGCATCGAAGCGCAGCAGCGCGCCCTCCGCCAGGCGCGCGCCATCCGCCAGGCTGGCCTCCAGCATCGGCGCATCGAGGCGGCGCAGCAGGTCGAGCAAAGGGCATTGCGTCGGCGCCACCGCCGCCGCGGCACCAAGCCCGGCGCCGGGCAGCACGCAGGCCAGCGCTTCCGGGCTCAAGGGTTCGGGGGGCTCCGGTGCCCGCGTCAGGAAGGCCGCCGCGCCCACCCCCAGCAGCGCCAGCGCCACCAGCGGCCAGCGGCGGGGGCGTCGCGCTGGCGCCGGCGCCATCGCCGCGCGCAGCGCCTCGGCGAAGGCGGTGGCGGTCTGGAAGCGCTCGGCCGGGCGCTTCGCCATCGCCTTCGCCAGCACCGCATCCAGCGCCGGCGGCAGATCGACCGCGAGGGCGGAGGCCGGCGCGGGTTCGGTGTTGCGGATGCGGTGCGTGATCACCGGCCAGGCGCCGTCGAAGGCCTTGGTGCCGGTCAGCGCCTCATACAGCACGGCCCCCGTCGCCCAGAGGTCGGTGCGCGCATCCGCGACCTCACCGCCCACCTGCTCGGGCGCCATGTAGCTCGGCGTGCCCGTGACCTCGCCCTGGCGGGTCAGGGTGGAATCCTCGATGCGGGCGATGCCGAAATCGACGATGCGCACATCGCCGGCCTCGCTGAGCAGGATGTTGCCCGGCTTGATGTCGCGATGGACGATGCCGGCGGCATGGCTGCGCGCCAGCGCGTCCAGCACTTGCAGCGTGAGCGCCACGGCCTGCGCTGGCGGCAGGCGCCCCCCCTGTTCCAGCCGCGTCTTGAGGCTACCGCCCGCCGCCTTCTCCATGACGATCCAGGCGGCGGAGGCGCTTTCGCCGAATTCATGCACGGTGATGATGTTGGGGTGGGTCAGGCGCCCGGCCGCCTGCGCCTCCCGCACGAAACGGGCATAGGCGTCCGTGGCGTCACGCCCCGCGCCCGGCCCGGGGCGCGGCACCAGCTTGATCGCGACCAGCCGGCCGAGGGCACGATCCTGCGCCTCCAGCACATCGCCGCTGGCGCCCGCGCCGAGCGGGCCGAGCACCGTGTAGCGCTCGGCCAAGGCCGCCGGCAGCGTCACAGCATCGGCCGGGGCGCGCGGCGGCCATCGCCGATCAGCGCGAAGCCGGCCCAGATGGCGGGGTGCGCGTAGAAGGCCGGCAGGCTGCGCCCGGCTTCCTCCAGCAGCAGCAATTGCGCGCCGCGCAGCGCCGCCGCGCTGTCGGCGCCGGCTTCCTGGCGGCGCATCGTGTCGGCCACGGTGATCGCCGCCGCCTGGTCCAGCACCGGCCAATGCGTGACCAGCATCCCCCGCGCGCCGGCGAAGAAGAAGGCGCGCGCGAGGCCGGACAGTGCCTGGCCCGATTCCCCCATGGCATCGCCATCCGGGCCGGCCGTGTTGCAAGCCGACAGGATCACGAGGTCCGCATCCAGCCGCAACCGCAGCACGGCACCCGAACCGAGGAAGGCGGAGCCCGCATCCGCCGCACCCGGCGCGGGCGAGACCAGGATCGCGGGCTCGCCGACGCAGGCCAGTTCGCCGGGCAGCAGCGCATGCGTCGCCAGATGCAGGATGCGCGCACTGTCCAGCGCCGCGCGGGCCAGCGCCGCCTGGGTGAAGGCCGCGCCGAACACGGTGCTGCCGGCGTCGGCGCCCACCTGCCGCGCCGTCACCTGCACCTCCGCCCGCGTGCCGGGCAGCGGGCCGAGGCTGGCGGCGAGAAGCGCATCCTCCGCGCAGGTCTCGGCCGGAAAGCGGCGGGCGAGTTGGGCCGGCGTCGCCGGCACGAAATCCCCGAAGCCGAGATAGGCGCGCGGCGCCGCCGAGGCCGGGGCGCGCGCCCGCAGCGTGACCAAGGCCTGGGCGGAGGTGGCATGCGCGATCGCGTGCCGCCGCACCAGCCAGGGCGCGCCGGCCAGCGCATCCGCGCCGGTCGGTGCCTCCAGCAGCAGCGCGAAGGGGATGGCCTGCAACGGCCCGTCCGGAATCACCGTCAGCCGGGCCACGCCCGCCAGCGCGAGGGGTGCGATCAGCGCCTGGTGCAGCGCATGCGCGGCCGCCGTGTCGAAGCGCCCCCCCGGCGTGTCGATGCCCGCGCGTACCCGGCGGACCAGCGCCGCCGCCTCGGCCTCGCCGAGAGCCACCCGGCGCGCCAGCACCGCGCCGCCGCGCCGCAGCGCCAGCGCGTAGCCATGGGTCGGGCCGAGCAGGATCTGCACCAGCGCCTCATCCCGGCCGAGCACGGGCGCGGCCTCGGCCACGCCGACCGCCTGCAGCACGAGCTGCCGGTAGCCCGGCGCGGCGACGGCGGCGGCGGATTCGGCGTCGTTGCGCGCCGCGATCCGCGCCTCGATCGCCGCGTCCAGCGCGGCGCGCGCCGCGGCGGGAGCCTCGGCGCCAAGCGTGTCGCGCTCGGCGAACAAGTCGCGGACGTCGCGGTCGAGGTCCTGCATCCGGCGCAGCGCCTCCGCGACGCGCGGGTCGCCCGCACCTTCCGCCAGCCGCGCGGCGCTTTCGGCGGCCAGGCGCAGCGCGGCGCCGCGCTGGGCGAGCTGCGCGGCATCGAACATCTCGCGCTGCGCTTCTTCCGTCGGCACGCCGGCCAGAGCGTCGAGATACCCCACCACGAACCCCGGTTCGAGCGACAGGCCGCGCGCCTTCAGGATGGCCGCGCCGGCCCGAAAACTGGCCAGCGCGGCGTTGGGCTGCCCGGCTTCCAACTGCCGCTGACCGGCCAGGAACAGCGTGCGCGCCTCGCTCCGCTGCTGCCCGGGTGCCGCCTGGCCGAGCCGTGCGGCGGCTTGCACCAGCAGATCGCCGGCCCGGCCCGGATTGCCGGCCGCCAGCGCCGCCGCGGCTTCCGTGCGCAGCGAAAGGCCGGTGAGGGAGGGTCGCTCGACATTGACGGCGCGGAGCAGGGTCCGCGCGCGCGCATTGAGCGCCAGGGCCGCGTCCCGATCGCCCGACCGGGCGGCGACGGTGCCGCGCGCGCGCGTCACCTCCGCCAGGGCGATGATCGCCGCCTGGGTCGTCGGGCTGGAGAGTGCGGCCGCGCCTGCCGCGTCCAGCCCGCCGCCGGCCGCAAGGCCGCGCGGCACGAAGCCCGCATAGCCCGTGCCGGCGCGGGCGAGCAGCGCCGCCGCCGCCGGCCGCTGCCCCTGGTTCAGCGCGTGCAGCCCGCGATAATGCAGCAGGCGCGGCAGGCTCAGCGGGTCGCTGGCTTCCGGGCTCAGGCGGTCGGCGCGGCGGAACAGCACCTCGGCCTCCCGGAAGCGCCGCTGGTTCGACAGGTTGAGGGCCAGGTGCACCATGGCGGCGGCGCTGTCCGGCCGGTCCGGCCCCAGCACCCTGTCCTGCACGGCCAGCGCGGCGCGATAGGCGTTCTCGGCCGCCGGGTAGTCCTCGGCGGCGTTGAGGTCGCGGCCGAGCTCCATCGCGCGTTCATAGTCGCGCACATCATTCGATCCGAAGGCGCGGGCGGCCAGGCGCACCGCCTCGATCTGCAACGCCTCCGGCCCGGCTGCGGTGGCCGGGGCGCTGGCGCCGCGCGCCAGGCGTTCGATCACCGGCAGCGTGCTCGGCAGGCCATCGGCCAGCACCGGGCCTTCGGCGCCCTGCGTCACCAGCGCCAGATGCGGCCAGCCGCCGGCGCGGCGCGTGCAGCGCAGCAGCCGGGCGGGCGTGCCATCCGACAGCGCCGCGGGCTCCGGCGCCGCACAGGCCAGGCGTTCCTCCAGCGATTGCCGCCAGGCACCGGCGGCGGCGAGCTGGTCGAGGTCGGCCGGGCCGCGCAGGGTCGCGACGCGCGCCGCCGGCTGGCTCCAGCCGCCGCAGAATACCTCCTCCACGGCGGCGACCGGGCGGTCGAGCGCGGGTGCGCGGCCGGCCTGCGCCAGGCAGGCATCGCCGCGCGCATCCGGCCCGGCCGGGCGGGTCGCGGCGGGCCGGCCGGAGGACAGTTCGGTGTACGCCTCCGGCGGCGGCACGGTGCAGCCGGCCAGCAGCAGGGCGGCGATGCCCAGGGCGGAGCGTGGCATCGCTCAGTAATCCTCCTCGGCGATGTTCGGCACCAGCACGTCGGGGTCGATGCGCGGCACGTCCGGGCGGATGTCGATGGTGTTCCGCAACGGCGCGGCGACGGGCTGCACAAAGGAGACGGCGACGCAGGTCACCGTGTCCAGCACGCAATTGTTGATGCGGTACAGGGTCTGGTCCCCCGCCGCGACGGTGGAGGATCGGCCGAATTGCGCCGCCGGCGTGCCATCCAGCCCGCCGAGCCGGCCTTCCAGATCCACCACCCGGTCGCCGCCCGCCCGCCCGCCGCCCGGCAGGCCAAGCACGCCAAGCCGCCCGGCTTCCAGCGTGCCGGTCGCTGTGCCGGCATCCAGCAGCAGGAAGACGGGCGCGGTGCCGGCATCGAGGTTCAGCGTGACCGCCCCGCCGGCGGCGCGCGTCGCGGCGCCGCTGCCATCGTCGCGGCCGAACACCAGCCGCCCGGGATTGCGCGGATTGGCGACCTGCCAGGCCTGCGCATTGGCCACGGTGCCGCGCTGGTCGGCGGTGGCGGCGGTCAGCGCCGTGGGCAGGTCGCGCAGCGCGGTGGCGCTGCGGCGCGTCTCCAGGATCACCAGCGGGTCGATCCCTGGTTGGGTGCCGGCGACGGACGTGGCGCCTGTCATGGCGATCCCGCCGCCCCCCGCCAGCAGCAGGCCGGTGCCGATGCGGAACTCGATGTCTGAAAGGGCGATGCTGCCCGTGGCGTCCCCGGCCGGGCCGGCCAGCGCACGCATGCGGTCGGCCGCGTAGGTGCCGCCCGTCAGGCTGACGCGCGTGGCCGCCGATAGCGTGAGTGTCTGCGTGGCGGAAAGCGTGGCGGCGCCCTCGATCGTGGCGCCCTGCACCGCGACCGCCGCGATGCCCTGCGCGGCCAGGTCGGCGGCGCCGGTCAGCAGGATGGCGGAGGTGGTGCCGCCATCGACCAGCACGGTCGCACCCGCGATTCGCGCCAGCACATCCGCGCCGATCACCAGCCGCCCGGCGACCGGCCCGTCCCCGCCGAACTGGACCTCGCGGCCCAGCGTCAGCGGCCCGAGGCGCAGCGTGCCGCCCGCCTCCAGCCGCCCGCTGCCCGAGGCCGTCAGCGTATCGCCCAGCGCCGCCAATTCGCCGTGGGCCTGCACCAGGCCCGCGATCCGGACCGAAGGCGCGCGCAGGGTCAGGTCGCCGCTGGCGGGCGTGCCCTCGGGCTGCGCCACGGCGCCGCCGCTGGCGGCCAGGGTCACGGTGCCGGGCGCCGTGCCGGCGCGCGCCGCGGCGCTGGCCGCAGCGGCGCCGGGCACGCCCGAGACCTGATGCGTCACGGCGGCGCCGGGGCTGGTCGATCCTGCCAGGACCTCCGCCCCTGCGATCACCTCGATGCCGCCCCCGGCCGTCACGTGCGCCGCGCGCAGCGTGCCGCCTGCCCGCAGCGTGCTGCCGGCAGCGACCGTCTCGGCCTGCAAGCTCCCGGTGGTGGTCAGGGCGCCGCTCGCGCGCACGCTCGGCGCCACCAGCACCCCGCCATGGGTGAGGTCGCCGCCGGCCAGCACCGCGCCGGCGCTGCGCAGCGTGCCAGTGTTGGAAAGGGCGCCGGTGGTCGTGACGCTGCCGGCCAGAACCTCCCCGCCATTGGCGAGGCTTGCGGCCAAGATCGCGCCGCGCGTCGCGATCCAGCCCGTATTGGTGAGTGCGGCGGCAAGGAGGCTGTCGGCGGCGATGCGGCCGGCATTGGTGAGGCCAGCGCCGTCCTGCCCCACCTGCCCGGCCAGGATGCGGCCATCGGCGCCGTTGGTCAGCGTCCCGGCCGCGACCACGCCCCGCGCCGCACCGCCGCCATCCCACAACACGATGATGCCGCTGTTGGAGAGGCTGCCGATGGCGGTGACGGCGGAGCCCGCCTGGGTGCCGTCGGCGGCGATGATCTGCCCGCTGTTCAGGATTTCGGCGCCGGCCACCGTCAGCCGCCCGGCCTCCGCCAGCATCCAGCTTCCGGCGCCGCTGTTCTGCACCTCGCCCGCCGCCGCGATGTCGAGCGTCGTGCCCGCGATGATCGCGGCACCGTCCTGGTTCAGCACCCGGCCCGCGGTGGCCGTGACGCGCAGCGCGCCTTCCGCGCCATCGCCACTGGCCTGCGGCACCGGCCCGCCGGAGACGCCGAACGTGGCCGGCGCGGCTTCCGGCTGGGAAATCTCGCGGGAAAGCTGGCCCTCCCCGGATGCGGGGCTGCCAAGCGCCGCCGCCCGGGCGCCGGCGGCATCCGGCAGCCCGGCGACGTCCAGGGTCAGGGGGTCGGCCGCGCCGCGCCCGCCGGCCAGCAAATCCGCGCCGTCGATGTTCACCACATCGGCGGTGTCGGCGGTGACCTGGCCGGCGCGCAGCACCGCGGCCGTGCCTTCGTTGCGGATGCGCGTGGCGGCGCGGACGGTATCGGCCTGGAGCCGCGCGGTGTTGGTGATGCCGCCGGTGGTCGCGCGGAGCGTCTCGGCGGCGAGCGCGCCCTCATTCACGATGCCGCCGCCGGCCGTCGCCGCCCCCACCACGCGCAGCGTGCCGGTGTTGGACAGCGCCCCGGTGGTGGCCACCGATCCGGCCGCGATATCCCCCGCATTGGTCAGCGCGCCCGCCGTGGCGGCGCCGCGCACCCCCAGCAGCCCATCGGCCGTGTTGGTGAGGTTGGCGGCGGTGAGGGCATCGGCGCCGATCTGCCCGGCATTGCTCAGCGCGCCGCCGGCGGTAATGGTGCCCGCCAGCATCCGGGCGTCGATGGATTGGCTCATTGCCCCGCCGGACGTGACCGCGGCCACCGCCGCGCCGCTGCCATCCCACAGCGCGATCAGCCCGTCATTGACCAGCGCGCCGGCCGCCGCCACGCGGCTGCCGGCTGCGTTGCCGGCTGCCAGCATCTGCCCGGCATTCTCGACCGCGCCGGTCGTGGCCTCGACGTCGAGCGCCCCGGTTTCCGCCAGCATCCAGGCGCCGGCGGTGCGGTTGGCGACACCGGTGGCGCCCCGCACCGCGAGGCTGCCGGCGGCGATGATGGCGCTGTCATTGCGGATGGCGCCGCCGGTCGCGGTGACGGAGACGGCGCCGCCGCCGCCCTCCGCCGTCACCACCGGCGCTTCCACCGTGATCGTGCCGGCGGCGGTGAGCGCGATGCCGGCGCCCGCATCGGCGACGATTACGCCCGCGGCGTTGCCCACGGTGCCGATCGTGAGGGCGGAGGCATCGGTGTAGCGGAACTCGCCGCGCGCGCGGCCCGCCAGCGTCACCACGTCATTGCCCGCGTGATCCAACACCACGCGCTGACCGTCGGTGCCGTAGGCCTCCACATGCAGCGCCTGGCCGGTGATGGCGGCGGACTGCGTGATGTCGCCGGCATTCGCCGTCAGGCTCACTGTCCCAGCGCCGCCCGCCTGCACGGCCCCCGCGATGTCCAGCGTGCCGCCCGTGCGCAGCGTGATGCCGGATGCCGATTGGCTGGCCGCGATGCCCGCCACGCCGCCCGCCGTGCCGACCGTCAGCGCATCCGCATCGGTGTAGGCGAAGCCGCCGGTGCTGCGCCCGGCGATCGTGCCGGCGGCATTGCTGGCGTGATCGAGCACCACCGCCTGCCCGGCCAGCGTGTCGGCCTGCACCAGCAGCGTGCCGGCGGTGATCGGCGCTGTCTGGGTGATGTCGCCCTTGGTCGCGGTCAGCACCACCTCCGGCGCCGAGACCGCGCCGCCGATCGCGATGCCGTTGCCCCCCTCCAGCGCCAGCGTGCCGGTGCCGAGGGTGACCGGTGCGGCCAGCGTGATGCTGGTGCCGGTGCCGGTGGTGGTGCGCAGCGTCAGGTCGCCATCGGGCTTGGTGACGGCGGCGTTCACATCGATGGCGCGCGTCGCTTCCAGCAGCAGGTCGCCCGCGAAGGCGCTGACGGAGGCCGCGTCCAGGGTCAGCGTCGCCGGCGCGTCCCCCGCTGCCACATCGCCCGCCACGGCATCGCCGGCGGCAGCGATGACGATGCTGGTCGGGTCGATCAGCAGCGTGCCGGCGGGCCCGGCGCTGGCGCCGACATCCACCGCCCCCAGCAGCCCCGGCGCCACGAGCGCGCCCTGGCCAGACACCTCGACGAAGCCACCGGAGGCGACGCCGCGTGCCGAGATCGCGCCTCGCATGTCGGTGCGCGTCGTGCTGTTCACCGCGATGGTGCCGCCACGGCCGGACCCGGTCGCATCCGCCACGAGGCGCGCGCCCGCCGCCACCACCGTCTCCCGCGCCATGGTCTGGGCGCGGCCGACGCCCGTGGTGCCGGCCAGCACCGTGCCGCCGCCCGCGCGGCCGGAGGCATCGAGCCGCCCGCCCGGTTGCACCGCCACGCGCTGGCGCGCCTCAGCCGTCACGCGGCCGCCCTGCGCCCCGCGCCCCGTGCCGCGCGCCAGCGCCTGCCCGGCGATCTCGGTGCGCGCCGTGGTGGCGCCGCCGACCTGCACCGTGCCGCCGCGGCGACGGCCGGAGGCATCGGCGCGCGCCCCCGCCCCGATGCGCGCCGTGCCGCCCTGGCTGCTGATCGCCACATCCCTGCCGCGCACGGTGCCCGCGGCGATCTCGACCGTGCCGCCCCCCGCGCCGCGCAAGGCCACCTGGCCGCCCTCGGCGGCGATGCTGCCGGTGTTGCGCACCAGCGCCTCCACCACGCCGCGCGCGGCGTCGGCCGTCAGCAGCACCGATCCGCCCTGCGCCGCGATGGTGCCGGCATTGGTCACCAGCGCGACCTCGCCGCCCGCGCCCTGCCGCACCGCGCCGGTCACGTCCAGCGCCAGCATCCCATCCCCCGCGAGGTCGAGCGCGAAGGTCTCCGCCCCCGCCAGCGCCACCCGGCCGAGCCGCGCGCGGATGACGCCGCGATTGGCGGAGCCGGGGCCAGCCAGCGCCACCAGGCCGCGATCGGCCACGGTGACGGTGCCCCGGTTCTCCACGCGCGCGCCGGGCTTCGCCGGCTGGTCGAAGGCCATGCTGCCGGCCATGAAATTCTGCGTGGTGATGCCGGCGGCGCTGGCGATCAGGCTGCCGACATTCACCTGCGACCCCTGGCCGAACACCACGCCGGACCGGTTGACGATGGCGACGCCGCCATTCGCCGCGATACGCCCCGCGATCAGCGAAGGGTCGGGGCTGTTCACGCGGTTCAGCGTCCAGGACCCCGTGCCGGGCTGCTGGAAGCGCACCGTATGGTCGCGCCCGACATCGAAGCGCTGCCAATCCACCACGGCGCGGTCGCTGGTCTGCTCGATCCGCGTGACGCGCGTGCCCTGGGTGATGCGCGCGGCACCCGCCACCACCTGCCCGCCGGTCGGCGCGGCGTTGGGGGCGGGCGCCTGCGCCTGCGCAAGCGTCGCGGGCAGCAGCGCGGTGGTGGCGAGCAAGGCACGGCGGAGGGGGTTTCGCATCGCGCTGGCCTCAGAAGCGGGTGAGCAGGCGGAAGAAGGCGGCGGTCTCGGCGAGCGGCGGCACCGCGCCGCCGGCCGCATCGACACGCCGCGTGAGGCGCCGCACCGCTTCGAGGTCGAGCTGCACGGCCTCGGTCAGGTAAAGCCGCACGCCGCCGCCCCAGGATTCCACCGTGCGGTTGGGGTCGGTCGGCACAGTCTCGAAGCTGCGGCCGAAATCGCGGAACAGGTAGAACTGCGCCGCCGGGCTGACCTCGCCGAGCGCCGCCAGCCGGAAAGGCGCGGGGCGAAGGTCGAGCTGCAATTCGAGGGAGGCGGCGATCGCCGTATCGCCCGTCACCTGCCCGGCATAGAAGCCGCGGCCGAGGCGATTGCCGCCGAACAGGAACTTCTCCGAGGTCGGCAGCACATCCTGGCTGCGCTGGCCGGCGACCAGGCCGAACAGGCTGACCATCGCGCCATCCTCCGGTGCCCAGAGCGGCTGCTGGCGGCTGGCCTCGGCGCTCCATTTTGCGAAGCGGAATTCGCTTCCGATGCGCCCCGGGCCGGGCACTTCGCCGGCGCGGGTCTGGCCGAACCAGCCCACCCCCTGGTGCAGGCGGAGGCTGGCGCTGTTGATGGCCGGCGCGGGCGCGAAAGGCAGCAGCGTGTCCAGCGCATTGCCTTCGAGCCCCGCGCGCAGCACCCGCACCTCATCCAGGCTCTGCCGGGCGCGGGGCGTGCCGGTCTCCACCTCGGTGTCGAGCAGGTCGAAGTGCAGGGAGGCGAACAGGTTCAGCGGGCGGCTGCGGATGACCGGGTATTGCAGCGCGGCGCCGGCGACGGTGGTGGTGCCGCGATAGCCGGTCTGCCGCAGGAACCCCGCCGGCCGGCTGAGGCCGGACCCCGCATAGGCGCGCAGCCGCAGCCCCGATCCGCCGAGGAAGGCTTCGGCGCTGACGACGCCGAAGGTCTGTTCGCTGTCCTGTGCCTGGAACAGCGTGGCTTCGATGCGTTCGCCATATTCGGTGAAGGCGTTCGTGCCGATGGCGAACAGCGCCTGCACCGGGCCGGTCAGCTCATAGCCGCGATTATCAACGGCGAGGTAGCCGCTGACCGCCTGGCGCGAGACCTGCGCCACCAGTTCCAGCGCGCCGGCGCCGGCGCCCTGCAAGGGGCGGATCACGCTGCGCAGCGCCACGCCGGGCACATCGCCCGCCAGCAGCAGCGCGCGTTCCAGACGGCCGCTGTCGATGGTGCCGCCGACCAGCGGTGCGAGGAAGCGCAGCACCTGCGTGCCGGCCGGGCCGATATCGCCATCGAGGCGCACGGCGGCGATCTCGGCCTCCGTCACGCGCAGGACCAGGATGGCGCCATCCGGGCCGGGGGCGAGGTCGGCGCTGGCGGCGACGAAGGGGAAGCCGGCCTGGCCATAGGCGGCGATCACGCCGATCCGCGCATCCTCGATGGCGGCAAGCGGCACCGGGGCGCCGACCAGCGGTTCCAACACCGCGAGCAGCGCCGCCTCGGGCAGCGCGGTGTTGCCGCTGACCTGCACGGAGGCGATGCGGATCAGCGCCTGCGCGCCGGGGCCGGTGGCGGGTTCGGGCAGGGCCGGGCGCAGGCCGGGGGACAGGCGCGGCGCCGCCGCGGGGGCAAGCTGCTCGATCTGCGCCGGGGACAGGGGCGGTGGCGGCGCCTGCGCCATGGCAGGCCCGCCGACCAGGACGGCTATCGCGACGGCGCCCGAGACCCGCATTCCCATCCTGCCCCCGGCCGGCCCCCGTGCTGCCGGAAGGTCTCGCCCCACTGTCCCGACGCCGGCGCCGGTCAGGCGCCGATATTCACCACCTGCACGCGGCGGTTCCGCTGTTCCGCCACCCCGTCGCCGGTGTTCACCAGCAGATCATCCTCGCCGCGGCCGACCGTCACGATCCGCCCGGGATCGACGCCATAGAGCGTGACCAGGAATTGCCGCACCGAAGCGGCGCGGCGTTCCGACAGGGCCTGGTTCATGTCGCGCGCGCCGACGCTGTCGGTGTGCCCCTCGATGCGGAAGCGGAAGCCGGCGAGGTCGTTGGAGGCCAGCGCCCGGCCGAGCGGCGCCAGCGCCGCCATCGCCTCCGGCGTCAGATCCGCCGATCCGGTGGCGAAGGTCACCATGATGCCGGCGGCCGGCACGTCGGGCGGCGTGGTCACGGTGCGGGGCAGCGTGGAAAGCGGCCCGGTGGCGGCCAGGCGCGGCGGCGGCGTGGCGGCGGCCTGCGGCGCGGTAGGCAGCGCCTGCGCCGCGGCCGCACCGCCTGCGGCCGGGCGGATGCCGCGGGTGGCAGTGGCGGAGGTGCGCGGCAGCAATTGCTGGATCAGCGCCTGCGCGGCGGGGTCCGATTGCGCGGCGGCCGGCGGGGCGAAGGCGGGTGCGGCGGCCATGACCAGGACGCTGAGCACGGCGGGTCGCGGGGTGATGCGCATCTGCCGTCCCTTTCCGTCCCCGGGGCCGCCTGGCGGCCCGGCGCTACAACTCGGAGTGTTAACAGGCACGCAAGCCTGCCTCAACCTCCGCCTTGGCGACCGCTATTGCGAGTCATTCTCATTTGCGCTATCCCTCGCCGCCGCACCCGGACCCCCGAGGACACGACCCGAGGACATGATGCGCAACGCCAAGCTGGTGACAGCATGATCGACCCGCCCGCCACCCCATTGCGGCTTCCCCGCACCGAGCCCGCGCCGGCCGATGCGCCGCCGCGCGTGATCGGCAGCGAGGCGCTGTTCGGCGCCGCGCGGGAGGTGCTGATCCGGCATGGGTCGGAAACCTACCGCCTGCGCATGACCCGCCAGGACAAGCTGATCCTGACCAAGTAGCCCCGACCCCTTCACGCCCCTGCTTTCCCCCACTGCCAAGCGCGCGCGCCGCGGGCATCCTCGCCCCGAAGCCAGCCAGCCAGGCCCTCCGATCATTCCCCTGGAGATTGCCCTGCAATGGCTCGCCCCCGCCTCACCTTGCGCGCGACGCTGCTCGCTTCCCTCGCCGCGACACCCCTTGCCGCGCAGCAGGCGGTGACACCGCTCGACGCCGTCACCACCACCGCCACGCGCACGCCGACCGTCGCCGGCGATGCCGCCGTGCCCATCACCGTGATCAACCGCGAGGAGATCGAACGCCGCGACGCCCGCAGCGTGCTCGACCTGATCCGCGACATCCCGGGTGTCGAGGTCTCGGGCGTGCCGCGCACCACCGCCGTGCAGCCGGTGATCCGCGGCCTCGGCGAGGACCGCATCGTGCTGCGCATCGATGGCGCGCGCAGCAATTTCAACGCCGGCCATCGCGGCCGCACCTTCGTCGATCCCGACCTGCTGCGCTCGGTCGAGGTGCTGCGCGGCCCGGGGAGTGCGCTGTATGGCTCCGGCGCGATCGGCGGCGTGGTGGCGCTGCGCACCATCACCGTGGACGACATCCTGCAACCGGGTGCCCGCTTCGGCGGCGTCGCCGGCGCCGGCTGGCAGAGCCAGGGCAATGGGCCGCGGGGCAGCCTTTCGCTCGGCGCGCGGGAAGGCGATTTCAGCGTGCTCGGCGCCATCGCCGGCTTCACCAACAACAATTTCGAGGATGGCCGCGGCACCACCATCCCCTATACCGGCGACAACGCCACCTCGTTGCTCGGCCGCTTCGGCTGGACGCCCGGCAATCATCGCTTCGAGCTTTCGGCGATGCGCTTCCGCGACGACCACCAGATTCCCATCTCGGCCAATACCGCCAGCACGACGGGCATCACCGATCGCGACACCACGCAGGAAACGCTGACCTTCCGCTACGCCTATGCGGACCCCGCGAATGCGTGGCTGAACCCCGAGGTCGTGCTGTACCGCAACCACGCCTCCATCGAGGAGAAGCGGCTGGCGGGGACGCGCGCCCTGGAGCAGACCGAGCTGACAACGCTCGGCCTCGATGCGCAGAACACCATGCGGTTCACGCTGGGGTCCTTCCGCAACACGCTGACCTTCGGCACGGAAATCTACCAGGACGAGCAGGAAGGCCGCACCAATGGCGCGCCGCGCGCGCAATTCCCGACCGCGCAGCAGAGCATCTTCGCGCTGTTCGTGCAGGATGAGATCGGCTTCGGCGATTTCACGCTGACACCGGGCCTGCGCTTCGACAGCTTCGACCAGGAAAGCCCGAACGGGCTGAACGATCGGCAATCCGACCGTGTCTCCCCGCGCATCTCGCTGGCCTGGCAGGCGCTGCCCTGGCTGCAGCCCTATGTCAGCTACGCGGAGGGGTTCCGGGCGCCGTCGCTGACCGAGCTCTATGTCGGCGGCCAGCATTTCCCGGGTAATTTCTTCGTGCCCAATCCGAACCTGCGGCCGGAGGTTTCGCGGAACAAGGAAGCGGGCGTGAACCTTCGCTTCGCCGACGTGCTGCGCGATGGCGACCGGCTGCGCATGCGCCTCAGCGCCTTCCGCAACGACCTCGACGATTTCATCGAGCAGACGGTCTTCGCCACCACCACCGTGAGCCGCAACATCGGCCGCGCCCGGATCGAGGGCGTGGAGGCCGATGCGCAATACGATGCCGGCACCTGGTGGCTCGGCCTCGGCGCCGCCGCGCTGAAGGGCGACAACCTCGAGACCGATGAGCCGCTGAGCTCGGTGCCGGCGCATCGCGTGAACCTCAATGCCGGCTATCGCTTCCTGGAGCAGGGCGTGACGGTGGGCGGGCGCGTGACCGCGACGGCGGAGCAGGACCGCTACCCGAGCACATCCGCCGTGCAGCAGACCAGCGGCTACGGCCTGCTCGACCTGTTCGCGAGCTGGACGCCGAATGCCGCGCCGAATGTCAGGCTGACCTTCGCGGTCGATAACGTCTTCGACCACGCCTATCGCCGGTCCAACTGGAACACCGTTCCGGCCCCCGCCTTCTACGAGACCGGCCGCAATGTGCGCGCCGGCCTGCGCATCGCCTTCTGAGGAGGGAACCCCCATGCAAAGCCTGCTCCAACGGTTCCAGGATCTCGGCACGCCGCCGCCACGCGCGCGGGATGCGGCGGCGAGGCTGGGTGTGACGGAGGCCGCGCTGGTCGCCGCCGGCGCCACCGGCACGGCCACGCCGCTGCGCCCCGACTGGCCCGCCCTGATCGGCGCCATGCCGCGCGCCGGCAGGGTGATGGCGCTGACGCGGAACGAGCATGCGGTGCATGAACGGCATGGCGCCTTCCAGGACGTGTCGTCCGGCCCGGGCCATATCCTGGTGCTGGGGCCGGAGATCGACCTGCGGCTGTTCCCCGGCCGCTGGGCGCATGGCTATGCCCTCGGCGGCGCGCGCCCCTCGATCCAGATTTTCGATCGCGAGGGCGTCGCCGCCCACAAGATTTTCGCAACCGACGCCACCGACATGGGGGCCTGGGAGCGCATCGTGGCGGAGGCGGCGATCGATGCCGCCGCGCCGCCGCCCGAAATCCCCGCCGCTGTCGCAGAGAACACCGAACGCGAGGTCGATGCGGCATCGCTGCGCAACGCCTGGCTCGGCCTGCGCGACACCCATGATTTCTTCCCGATGCTCCGCCGCCACCGCGCCACGCGCCAGCAGGCTTTTCGGCTGGCGGGCGAGGACCTCGCCCTTCCGCTGGCACCCGACGCGGCGCGCAGCACGCTGGAACTGGCAGCCAGCGGCGCCGTGCCGATCATGATCTTCGTCGGCAACCCCGCCGCCCTCCAGATCCACACCGGCCCCGTGCAGCGCCTGCGCGCCACGCCTGGCTGGTTCAACGTGCTCGACCCGGACTTCAACCTGCATCTGCGCGAGGCCGGCATCGCCAGCGCCTGGCGCGTGGTGAAGCCGACCGAGGATGGCGCGGTGACCTCCATCGAAGTGCTGGACGCCGCCGGCCAATCCATCGCCATGCTGTTCGGCGCCCGCAAGCCCGGCCAGGCGGAGCGCGGCGAATGGCGGGAGATCGCGGCTGCGGTGGCCGAACGCCACGCGCTGGCGACCGCGGCATGATCGCGCGCCGCACGCTGCTGGCCAGCACGCTGGCCGCCACGACTGCGCGCGCCGAGCCGCCGCGCCGCATCGTCTGCGTCGGCGGCGCGGTCACGGAATGCGCCTTCGCGCTCGGCGCCGGCGCGCAGGTGGTGGCGGTGGACAGCACCAGCCTGTTCCCCGCACCCGTCCGCGCTCTGCCGCAGATCGGCTATCTGCGCGCCCTGGCCCCGGAAGGGCTGATCGCGCTGCGTGCGGATGCGTTGCTGTTGTCGGAGGAAGCCGGCCCGCCCCAGGCGATCGCCGTGCTGCGCGCCGCCGGCGGCAGGCTGGTGACCATCCCGGAGCAGCCAAGCGGCGCCGGCGTGCTGCGCAAGATCGGCGCTGTGGCCGCAGCACTCGGCGTGGATGGCGCGGGCCTGGCCGCGACGGTCGGCGCCGATTGGGCGCTGCTGGATGCGCCCGTGGCGTCCCTGCCGCCATTGCGCGCGATCTTCGTGCTGTCCGCCGCGCGCGGCGCGCCGCTGGTGGCGGGCGAGAACACCCAGGCGGGCGCCATGCTGGCCGCCTGCGGCGCGCCCAACGCGATCGCGGGTTTCCAAGGCTATCGCCCGCTTTCGGCGGAGGCAGCGGCGCAGATCGCGCCCGATGTCGTCGTGATGATGGACCACGCGCTGGCCGAGGCCGGCGGCATCGACGCCGTGCTGCGCATCCCGGCCCTGGCCGTGACACCGGTGGCGCGGACGCGTCGCCTGGTGGCGATCGAGGGCAGCTATGCGCTGGGCTTCGGCCCGCGCGCCGCGCATGCGCGCGCCGACCTCACGCGCCTGCTGCATCCGGGTGCGACGTTGCCCGCGCTGCCGCGCCGCGCCTGGACATGACGGCACGCATCGCGCTGCTGCCGGCGGGCCTTGGCCTGCTGGCGATGGCGATGCTGGCCGGCGTGTTGCTCGGCCCCGCGCGCATCACCGGCGCCGGGCTGCTGGCGACACTGGCCGAGGCATTCCGCTTCGCACCCTTGCCACTCGAACATGCGCGCGATGCCGCCGTGCTCGGCGTGGTGCGGGCGCCGCGCGTGCTGATGGCGGCGCTGGTCGGCGCGGGGCTCGGCGCGGCGGGGGCCGCGATGCAGGGGCTGTTCCGCAACCCGCTGGCGGACCCCGGGCTGATCGGCGTCTCGTCCGGCGCGGCGCTGGCGGCGGTCGCCGCCATCGTGCTCGGCGGCAGCGTGTTCGGCGCGGCGGCGGGCTTGCTCGGCCTGTGGATGCTGCCGCTGGCCGCCTTCATCGGCGGGCTTGGCGCCACGGCCTTGATGGCGCGCCTCGGCAGTGTTGGCGGCGTGACCAGCGTGGCGACGCTGCTGCTGGCCGGTGTCGCGGTGAACGCCCTGGCCGGCGCGCTGACCGGCATGCTGATCTTCATGGCGGATGACCGCCAGGTGCGCGACATCACCTTCTGGACGCTGGGCAGCGTGGCCGGCGCGCGCTGGGCGCAACTGCCCGTGGTGGCGCTGCTGGTCGGCCTGCCGACGATCGCCCTGTGTGCGCTCGCGCGGCCGCTGAACGCGCTGCTGCTGGGCGAGGCGGAGGCCTTCCATCTCGGGACAAGGGTGGAGGTGGTGAAGCGCATCGCGGTCGTGCTGGCCGCCATCGCGGTTGCGGCGGGCGTCGCCTTCACCGGGCTGATCGGCTTCGTGGGGCTGGTGGTGCCGCATCTGGTGCGCCTCGCTTTCGGCGCCGATCATCGCCTGGTGTTGCCGGGTGCGGCGCTGCTGGGTGCCGCGCTGCTCGTATTGGCGGATTTGTTGGCGCGCAGCCTGGCGGCCCCTGCCGAACTCCCGGTCGGCGTCGTCACCGCGCTGCTCGGCGCGCCCTTTTTCCTGTGGCTGCTGCGGCGGCGGGGGGGCCTTGCGTGATCGCGGCGGAGCGCCTCACGATCCGCGCGGGCGGGCGAGCCTTGCTGGCCGGTGTGAGCCTGGCGCTGCACCCGGGCGAGGTGCTGGCCGTGGTCGGGCCGAACGGCGCCGGGAAATCGACGCTGCTGCGCGCGCTGACCGGCGAAGTGGCACCCGCCGCCGGGCAGGTCACCTTCGCAGGCGGCCCGCTGCACGCCCTGCATCCGCGCGACCTGGCGCGGCGGCGTGCCGTGGTGAGCCAGCATGTCGCGCTGTCCTTCCCGATGACGGTCGCGGCCGTGGCAGCGCTTGGCCGCCTGCCCTGGCACGGCACGCCGCATGTGGCGCGCGACGAAGCGGCGGTGGCGCGGGCGCTGGAGGAAGCGGGCGTCGGGCATCTCGCCGCGCGCGGCTACGCCACGCTGTCGGGCGGGGAACGGCAGCGCGTTCAGGTGGCCCGCGCGCTGGCGCAGCTGGATGGCGCGGCGCCACCCGCCGCGCTGCTTCTGGATGAGCCGACCGCCAGCCTGGATGCCCGCCATCGCGCCGGCCTGCTGCGGCTGCTGCGCGCCCGCGCCGCGGATGGCCTCGGCGTGCTGGTCGTGCTGCACGACCTGAACGAGGCGCGGTTCGTGGCCGATCGGGTGGCGCTGCTGGCGGAAGGCCGGCTGGTGGCCTGTGGCGCCGTGGGCCGGGTGTTGCAGCCGGACCTGTTGGCCGAGGTCTATGGCCTGCCCTTCCACGATGCGGCGGGCGCGCTGGTGCCGGATTTCGGCCTGCGCTGACGCCGATCACGGCTGCGCGTCGCCGTTCCGCGCAAGAGGCGTCCGGCGACCTGCCGCGTGGCCCTGATGAACGACAGCCTGGCCTCGTGCCGTGCTGTCTTGCGCGAACAGTCGCCCGCGCATCCTCGGCCAGGCGCCTTTGCGCAGAATGCTGGAAACATCAGGTCATGCAGCACGCATTGCGTCCTTGGAAACGCAGCGTGCCCCGGCGCCGGGCGACACCCGATCGATGGAGCTCGCGGGCAATCGCGGCGATATCGCGCGCGGCCGCGCAGCGTCATTCCGCAGCGGCGGGACCCGGGAGGCGGCCTGCTTCGCGCGACGGATTACGAAACACCCCCGCCCATGAGCGCAGCGGTCGTATTCCGGACATAGAGCCTCGGCGCGAGGTGAATGGCATCTTGCGATGCCGCTCCCATCCGCCGGTCGAGCAGCATACGCATGGCAAGGCGCCCCAATTCGCGCTTGTCTATGCCGATCGAAGTCAGGCTCGGCGAAACCAGGGCGGCGAGTTGGATGTCGTCGAAGCCCACCACCGCCGGCGGCGCAAGGCGGCCGCGCCCGCCGGCCGCGAAGGTGCGCAACACGCCGATGGCGTTCAGGTCGTTGTAGCAGAGCAGGCCATCAAGCTCGTCGAATTGCGGGCCGGCGATTGCGGCGGCGCGTTCTCCGCCTTCGAGGTCGGGTGCCGACGGCGCCATCCAGTGCAGTGCCAGACCGCGTTGGCGCAACATCCGGCGCGCGCCTGCCACGCGCGCCTGGCCGCCGCGCGAGGTGGGCGGGCCCGCCAGGATGCCGATGCGCCGACAACCGCAATCATCCACCAGATGCGCGATCGCCAGCTCGGCGCCGATTGCATAATCGATGACGACGCTGCCGGCGACCGCCGCCCCCAGGCTACGATTAACCAGCACCGCAGCCTCATGGCGGCCGATCAGGCGCCGCAATTCGCGGTCCGGCAGCCGCGCACTGCACACCAGGACACCGTCCACGCGCTTGCTTTCGAGCATGGTCAGCAGCGCAGCCTCCCGCGACTGGTCCTCGCCGACATTGCACAGCAGCGTGCTGTAGCCCTCGGCCTGGGCGCATTCCTCGGCGCCGCGGATGATTTCGGGGAAGAAAGGGTTCGCGATGTCGGGTACCAGCAAGGCGACCGTGCGCGAACTGCGCTGCTTCAGGCTGCGTGCCACGCCATTCGGGCGGTAGCCAAGGCGCGCGACTTCGCGCAGCACCCGTTCGCGCGTCTCGGCGGCGGCGCCCGGCAGTTCGTTCAACACGCGCGAGACGGTCATGGTGGACACGTCGGCCGCGCGGGCGACATCGGTGATGGTGGCTCGCTGACGGATGACTTTTCCCCTTGCCGACGCGCTGGTTGACACCGGCGCTCATTGACACCGGGGAAGCCCTAGCGTTATCGATAACGTCAAGCAAGACACAGGGAGCGTCCACCCGATGATCACGCGCAGGACCGGCCTCGGTACGCTCGCCGCGGCCGCATGGCTGACCGCCCGGCCTGTGGCGGCGCAGCCATCGGCGTTCCGGGAAGCCCCCGGTCTCGCCGAGCGTGTGCGCCGCGGCGAATTGCCGCCGCTGGCCGAGCGGCTGCCGGCGCGGCCGCTGGTCGTCACCCCGCTGGAGGTGGCTGGCCGGCACGGCGGGCAATGGCGCCAGGCGATGCGCGGCGCGTCCGATCTGCTGCTCGAGATGAGTGTCGGCTACACGCGACTGGTGCGCTGGAACCGCGCATGGACCGATGTCGAGCCCGACGTGGCGGAGGGCGTCGAGACCAGCCGCGACGGGCGCGAATACGTCTTCACCCTGCGCCGCGGGCACCGCTGGTCCGATGGGCATCCCTTCACCGCCGACGACATCCTGTTCTGGTACGACAGCATCCTGACCGACCGGGAGGTGACGCCGGCGGTGCCGCGTTGGCTGACGGCGAATGGCCGCGCGGTGAAGGTGACCAGGCTCGACGAGCTGCGCGTTTCCTTCGCCTTCGACGGGCCGCAGGGAATGCTGCTGAAGGCCATGGCGACCAGCCTGGGCGCCGATATCCTGGCCGGCGCACCGGCGCATTGGCTCCGCCAGTTCCATCGCCGCCACAACGCCGACGCCATCGAGCGCGTGGTGGCGGCGGAGCGCGCTTCCGACTGGCGGCAATTGCTGACGAACAAGGTGTCCTTCCCCAATCGCTGGCGCGACGCGGCGCGGCCCGTGCTGGATGCCTGGCGGCTGACCGGCGGCTATACCGGCACGCAGCGCGTCATCGCCGAACGCAACCCGTACCACCACCGCGTGGACAACACCGGCGCGCAGCTTCCCTACATGGACCGCGTGGTGTTCGACGTCCTGGAGGACGGCCAGGCGCTGATCCTGAAGGCGATCAACGGCGAGATCGACATGCAGCACCGCCACATCGACACCACCGATGCGCGGCCGGTGATCGTGCAGAACCAGCAGCGCGGCCGCTACCGTCTGTTCAACGCCCAGCCCGCCTGGTCGAACGCGCTGCTGATCAACCTGAACCAGACCAGCAAGAATCCCGCGCTGCGGGCCGCCTTCCGCCAGAAACCGGTGCGTGTGGCGCTTTCGCATGCGATCAACCGCCCCGAGTTGAACGAGCTGATCTACGCCGGGCAAAGCCGCCCCTGGCAGGCCGCGCCGCGCCCCGATACCGCGCTGTTCGATGAACGCATGGCGCTGCAATTCACCGAATTCGATCCGGCGCGCGCCAATGCCCTGCTGGACGAGGCCGGGATGGCGCGGCGCGACGCCGATGGCTTCCGCCTGTTGCCCGAGGGCACGCGCTTCAGCTTCGCGGTGGACGTGCTGACGACCGTACGCCAGCAGATCGACGCGCTCGAGATCATCCGCCGCTACTGGCGGGCGGTCGGCGTGGACATGCAGGTCCGCGCGCTGGAGCGCAGCCTGGCCTTCGCGCGGCTGCAGGCGAACAACCACGACGCCAATGCATGGCAGGGCGGCGGCGGCTACGACCAGCTCGGCCTGCTCGATCCGAAATGGTATTTCCCGCACGAATACGAATCCAGCTACGCGACCGCCTGGGGCATCTGGTTCCAGAACCCGCGGGCGCCGCACGCCGAGGAACCCAGCCCGGCCGCGAAACGCCAGCAGGCGCTGTATGTCGAACTCCAGACCAGGCCGGGCACCGCCGAGCAGCTCGACCTCATGCGGCAGATCCTGGCGATCACGCGCGAGGAATTCTACGTGATCGGCACCAACATGGAGCCCGACCGGTTCGGCATCGTGAAGCTCGACCTTCGCAACGTGCCGCAGCGCATGCCGAACACCTTCTTCTACATGACGCCCGGGCCGACGCAGCCCGAGCAGTATTCCTGGCGCTGAAGCGGGCGCATGTTCGCCTATCTGCTCAAGCGCCTGCTGGCGATGGTGCCGACGCTGATCGTCGTCTCGCTGGTGTCCTTCGTCATCATCCGGCTGCCGCCGGGCGATTTCCTGACGACCTTCGTCGCGCGGCTGTCGGAACAGGGCGAAAGCGTGGATGCCGCCACGCTGGAGGCGCTGCGCCTGCGCTATGGATTGGATGAGGCCTGGTACGTGCAGTACTGGCGCTGGATTTCCGGCATCGTTCTGCGCGGCGATTTCGGCCAGTCCTTCGAATGGAACCGCCCGGTCGCCGACCTGTTGTGGGAACGCATGGGGCTGACGGCCGTGGTCTCGATCGCCACGCTGGTCTTCGTGTGGGGCGTTGCGCTGCCGCTCGGCACCTACGCCGCGGTCAGGCCCTACTCGCTGGCGGACAACGCCTTCACCACGCTGGCCTTCATCGGCCTCGCCATGCCGAACTTCCTGTTCGCCCTGCTGATCCTGTATTTCGGCTCGCGCCATTTCGGCATGTCGGTCGGCGGGCTGTTCTCCGAAGCCCACCAGACCGCCGCATGGAGCGCAGCGCGCGTGCTGGATTTCCTCGCCCATCTCTGGGTGCCCGTGCTGGTGCTGGGGCTCGACGGCGTCGCGCGGATGATCCGCATCATGCGCGCCAACCTGCTCGACGAACTCTCGAAGCCCTATGTCGAGATCGCGCGCGCCAAGGGCCTGCCCGAGATGCGGCTGCTGCTGCGCTATCCGGTGCGCGTCGCGCTCAACCCCTTCGTCTCCACGCTGGGGTGGGAACTGCCGACATTGGTGTCCGGCACTGTGGTGGTCGCCATCGTGCTGAGCCTGCCGCTGTCCGGGCCGCTGCTGCTCAACGCGCTGTTCTCGCAGGACATGTATCTGGCCGGCAGCTTCATCCTGGTGATGAGCCTGCTGACGCTGCTCGGCACGCTGCTGTCGGACCTGCTGCTGGCCTGGATCGACCCGCGCGTGCGGGCCGGCTGATGGGCGCCGCAGCGCTGCCCGCCGCCGGGCGCACCATCGCCGAGGCCGGCCCCTGGCGGCTGATCTGGCGCCGCTTCCGGCGCCGGCGCCTCGCCGTGTGGTGCGGCGTGGCGGTGCTGCTGATCTATGCCATCGCGATCTTCGCCGAGGTGATCGCGCCGCGCGCCCCCGACAGTTTCGACGCACGCTTCACCTATGCGCCGCCGCAGCTGCCGAAGCTGATGGGGCGCGACGCGGAAGGGCGCCTGGTGCCGCTGTATGTGAACGGTTTCCGCTCCCGCGTCGATCCGATCTCGCTCTCCCGCATCCATGCGCCGGACCCCGCGCAGGTGATCCCGCTTGGCTTCTTCGTCCGCGGCGACAGCTATCGCCTGTGGGGATTGATCGCGTGGGACCGCCATCTGATCGGGCCGCTCGATCCGCGCCAACCCTTCTTCCTGCTGGGCGCGGACCGGCTGGGCCGCGACGTATTGTCGCGCACCATCCACGGCACCCGCGTTTCCATGTCGATCGGGCTGGTCGGCGTGGCGCTCAGCCTGGTGCTCGGCGTGTTCCTCGGCGGCCTGTCCGGGCTGCTCGGCGGCGTCGTGGACGAGGGCATCCAGCGCGTCATCGAGTTCCTGAAGTCCATCCCGACCATCCCGCTCTGGATGGGCCTCGCCGCCGCGATCCCGGTGAACACGGACCCGATCGTGGTGTATTTCTGGATCACCGTGATCCTGTCCCTGATCGGCTGGACCGATGTGGCGCGCGTGGTGCGCGGCCGCTTCCTGGCGCTGCGGGGCGAGGATTTCGTGCTCGCCGCCCGGCTCGACGGGTGCGGCACGGGGCGGCTGATCTTCCGCCACATGGTGCCATCGTTCACCAGTCACCTGATCGCCACGGTGACGCTCGCCGTGCCCTCCATGATCCTGGCCGAAACCGCGCTGTCCTTCCTTGGCATTGGCCTCAAGGAGCCGGTGGTGAGCTGGGGCGTGCTGCTGATCGAGGCGCAGAACATCCTCGCCATTTCCAACGCGCCCTGGCTGTTCGCGCCGGGCGGGGCCATCGTCGTCGCTGTGCTGGCGCTGAACTTCCTGGGCGACGGGCTGCGCGATGCTGCCGATCCCTATGGCTGAGCCGCCGGCGGACGCTGCGCTGGTCGAGATACGCGACCTGTCGGTCCATATCCCGACCGACCACGGCGTGGTGAAGGCCGTCGATGGCCTGGACCTGACGATCCCGCGCGGCCGGACGCTTTGCCTCGTCGGCGAATCCGGATCCGGCAAAAGCCAGACGGCGCGCGCGCTGCTGAACCAGGTGCCGCGCCCCGGCCGCATCGCCGGTGGCGGCATCCGCTACCACGGCCTGCCGACCGGGCCGGTCGAGATCACCGCGCTGCCGCGCGATTCCGCCGCCATCCGCGCCATAAGGGGCCGCGAGATCGCGCTGGTCGCGCAGGAACCGATGGCCTCCCTCTCCCCGGTGCACAGCATCGGCAGCCAGGTGATGGAGGCGATCCGCCTGCATCTGCCGCTGACGCGCCGCCAGGCGCGGGCGCGCGCCATCGAGATCATGGCCAGCGTCGGCATCCCCCGCCCGGGCGAGCGCTTCGACGCCTACCCCTTCGAGTTCTCGGGCGGCATGCGCCAGCGCGTCTGCATCGCGATGGCGCTGGCCTGCGAGCCCAAGCTGCTGGTGGCCGATGAGCCCACCACCGCGCTCGATGTCACGACCCAGGCGAACATCCTGGATCTGCTGGCGGATCTCCAGGCGCGGCTCGGCATGGCGATCCTGTTCATCACGCATGACCTCGGCGTCGTGGCGGAAATCGCCGATGAGGTCGCGGTGATGTATCTCGGCCGGGTGGTGGAACAGGGGCCTGTGGATGCCGTGTTCCACCGCCCGCGCCACCCCTATACGCGCGCGCTGCTCGCCTCCGTCCCGCACCTGACGGACGCCGGCGCGCGGCTGGCGACAATCCGCGGCATGGTGCCCTCGCCGCATGCGCGCCCCTCCGGCTGCGGCTTCCGCGACCGGTGCGACCTGGCCGTGGCGGGGCTGTGCGACAGCCTCGTGCCGGGTGCGACGATGGTGGGCGAAGGCCATGCCGCGCGCTGCCATCGCGCGCAGGACATCGTGACCGCATGACAGCGCGCCGGCTGCTCGAGGTGCAGGACCTCGGCGTCACCTTCCGCGCGCGCGCCGGCCTGCTGATGCGCAAGCGCCCGGCCGTGCGCGCGGTGGATGGCGTGTCCTTCCACCTCGATGTGGGGGAGACGCTGAGCCTGGTCGGCGAGAGCGGCTGCGGCAAGTCCAGCACGGCCCGCGCCATCCTCGGCCTCAACCGGCCGACCGGCGGGCGCGTCGTGTGGCACGCCGCGGATGGCGGCACCACGGATCTGGTCGGGCAAGGCGAGGCCGCGCTGCGCGGCGTGCGCCAGCAGATGCGGATGGTGTTCCAGGACCCGCAGGGCTCGCTGAACCCGCGCCTCACCGTGCTCGACATCGTCGGCGAAGCGCTGTTGACCGCCGGCATCGATCGCGCGGAGGTGCAGGACCGTGTCGCCGCGCTGCTCGGGCGCGTCGGGCTGCGACCGGAATACATCCGGCGCTACCCGCACGCCTTCTCGGGCGGCGAGCGGCAGCGCATCGGCATCGCCCGCGCGCTGGTTACCCGACCGCGCCTTGTCATCGCGGACGAGGCGGTCTCGGCACTCGATGTCAGCGTGCGGGCGCAGACGGTGAACCTGCTGCAGGACCTGCAGGCCGAACTCGGCCTGACCTATCTGTTCGTCGCGCACGACCTCGGCATCGTTCGGCACATCTCGACGCGGGTCGCGGTGATGTATGTCGGCCGCATCGTGGAACTGGCCGAAACGCGCGCGCTGTTCGACCGGCCGGCGCACCCCTACTCCGAGGCGCTGCTGTCCGCCATGCCGATCGCCGATCCCCGCGCGCGCCGCCGCGGCCGGCGCATCCGTCTGCACGGCGAAGTGGCCGACCCCGCCAACCCACCGCCCGGCTGCCACTTCCACCCGCGCTGCCGCTTCGCCGACGCGCGCTGTCGCACCGAACGGCCGACGCTGCGCGAAGCGCGGCCCGGCCACCATGTCGCCTGCCACCATGCCGAGGCGCTGTGCCTCGGCGGGATCGGCATGCTCGCCGAGGAACGCCGATGACCGTCAGGATCACGCTGGACCCCGCGCGACGGATCGGGAAGCAGCCGAAATTCTGGCGCTCGACCGGGTTCACGCCGGCCGAGCTGCTGCTGCTGCCGGAAATGCACCGGACGCTCGACTACCTGGCGGCGCTGCCTGATCGCGGGGTGGAATTCCTGCGCGTCCACTACCTGCTGAACCTGGTGCGCGCGCAGGCGACGCCGCTTGGCCATCGCTACGACTGGTCGCTGCTGGACGAGGCGCTGGATGCGATGGTCTCGCGCGGGATGCGGCCGTTCTTCGAGATCATGGGCAACCCCTCCGGCCTGTTCGCGGGTTTCGAGGATCGCGATACGCTGCATCGCTGGCGCGACATGGTCGCCGAATTGGCGCGCCGCTGCATCGGGCGCTACGGCGCGGCCGAAATACGGGCATGGTACTTCGAATCCTGGAACGAGCCGGACCTGCCCTGGTGGCCATGGGGCACGCAGGCCTACCTCAACTACTACGATGCCTGCGTCGAGGGTCTCGGCGCGGTGGATGCGGGCTTGCGGATCGGCGGCCCCGGCACGGCACGGCCGCTGTCCGACATGTTCAAGGCCTTCGTCGCCCATTGCGACACCGGCACCAACATCCTGACCGGCGCGCAGGGCGTGCGGCTGGACTTCGTCTCGGTACACGAGAAGGGCGCGATCAAGCACGAGGAAGACCTGACGCCCGATACGCTCGGCATCGTCGCGCGGGAGATGGATGCGGTGCGGTGGCTGCGTGCGCATCACCCGCGCCTCGCGGGGCTGCCCTTCATCAACAACGAATGCGATCCGCAAGTGGGCTGGATCATCCCGCACACCTGGCACGCGCTGCCCTATTTCGGCGCGCTGATCGTCAAAATCGTGGACCAGCACCAGCGGCTGATGGCGGATGCCGAGGGCGTGGACTATGCGCTGCTGTCGAACGACAACGGCTTCATCGGCCGCTGGGGGCACCGCACCCTGATGACGTATTTCGGCGACCGCACGATCCGGGCGGCGCAGGCCGAGCATGCGACGGACCTCGATGCGCTCGCGGTCGAACGGGCCCGCTGTGCGGCCTTCGACCTCGTGAAGAAGCCGGCGTTGACGGTGATGGAGTTCCTCTCGGTGCTGGGTCCCGACCGCATCGCGGTGGAAGCGGTCCCACCGCTCGATCCGGATCGGCTCGGCCTTGGCGTGATGGCGACGGCGCGCGGCGATGGCCTGGTGGCGCTGCTCTACAACAGCGTGGATCGCATCTGGTCCTCCGGCCGTACGCCGGTGGACCTGGTGCTGCATGGCCTCGCACCCGGGCGCCACGTCGCCACGGTCCTGGCGCTCGACGACGCGCATGGCACGGCCTTCTGGCGCTGGGAGGCGGAAGGCGCGCCGGCGCAGCCGGATGCGCGCCAACTGGCGGCGATGCGCGCGGCCGAGAATGTCGGCATCATCCTGTCGCAGCCGATCGAAAGCGGCCCGACGCCGCCGGTGCTGCGCTTCGACGTCGCGCTGCCTTCGGTCTGCGCGGTCGTCGTCGAGCCTCTCGACGGGTCCCTCCGGCAGCTGGTCCCGACCGCGCCGCGCCTGGCGACGCACCGCAGCGCGGCCGGCACGGAGGATACCCTTCTCACCTGGGACGCCCCGAGCGACGGGCGGGTCATCATCTTCGACGTCCTCTACGCGAGCACCGCATCCGACCCGCTGAGACCCGTCGCGGAAGGGCTGCTGTCACGGATTTTCCTGCATGCCGGCCATGCGGGCCAAGGCCGGTATGCCATCCGCGCGCGCGCGCTGGATGGTCGGGTCCTGGGCCAGTGCAGCGACCAGGCGGTGTGAGCGGGCCGGATGCGCTTCGATCAGGGAGGTGGCGGGGATGCGGCTGCGCGGCTTGGCGCGTGTCGGATGGGCCTTCACGCTGCGCACCGCGGCCTGCAACCTGGCGCGATCGCCGAAGCTGCGGGGAGCCACGGCATGGTCACGGCCGAGATGCCTCCGGTATCAACCCGAAGCCACCATGAGGCCCGCCAAAATCCGCCTGAACAGAACAGCATGCCGCGCGACGCGCGGGCAAAGGCGAAGCAACAGGCCGGTCTCAGCACATATGTCCGCAAGCTGTCAGCGGAATCTCGGTTCAGATGACGTCATCCGGACCGATTTCTTGCCATGAAAGCGATGGTTTCTGGAGCATGGAGGCGCGGAGCCAAGCGCGCGGATGCGCGCGCCCGGCGGCTGAGAGACCGTTTGGGACCACCGCCTCAGTGATTATGCCGGCTCTCGCCCCGCGTCTCCAGGATGTTCAGGAACAGCGTCGCGGGTTCCAGGCAGCCGCCCGTGCCGAGCTGGCCGACCATGCTGCGGTAGATCTCCTCCCACGGGGTCTTGTGGACCAGCGCGGGGGGTGTCCAGGCGGCGCGGCGGGCTGCCATCTCCGCCTCCGGGATCAGCACGTCCACGCGGCGGGCGCGCAGGTCGATGCGGATCGGGTCGCCGTGGCGGAGCAGCGCCAAGCCACCGCCGACCGCCGCTTCGGGGGTGACGTTCAGGATGGACGGGCTGGCGGAGGTGCCGGATTGGCGGCCATCGCCCATGGTCGGCAGCGTCATCACGCCCTGTTTGATCAGGCTCGCCGGCGGCTGCATGTTCACCACCTCGGCGGAACCGGGGTAGCCCACGGGGCCGCAATTGCGCACCACCAGCACGGTGCGTTCGTCGATGCCGAGGCTCGGGTCCTCGATCCGCGCATGGTAATCCTCCGGCCCCTCGAACACCGCGACCTTGCCCTCGAACACGTCGGGCGGGTCGGTCAGGAAGCGGTCACGGAACGCCTTGTCGATGACGCTGATCTTCATCACGGCGCTGTCGAACAGGTTGCCCGACAGCACGATGAAGCCCGCGCGTTCGCGCATCGGCCGGCCGATCGGGCGGATCACCTCCCGGTCCGGTTCCGGCACATCGGCGAGCGCCTCGGCGACCGTCTTCCCGCTGACGGTCATCGCATCGCCATGCAGAAGGCCCGCTGACAGCAGCTCGCGCATCACGCCGGGCACGCCGCCGGCGCGGTAGAAGGCCTCGCCCAGGAAGCGGCCGGCGGGCTGGCAATCGACCAGCAGGGGAATGTCGGCGCCGACGCGCTGCCAATCTTCCAGATCGTGCTCCACGCCCATGTGGCGGGCGATGGCGATCATGTGGACGGGGCAGTTGCTGGACGCACCGATGGCGCTCGCCACCGCCACCGCATTCTCGAAGGCCTTCTTCGTCATGATGTCGGCGGGGCGGAGATTTGCGCGCACCATCTCCACGATCCGCACGCCGGAATGGTAGGCGCATTGCGCGCGCTGGCGGTATGGGCCGGGGATGGCGGCGGCACCCGTCAGCGTCATGCCGACCGCCTCGGCCAGCGAATTCATCGACAGCGCGGTCCCCATGGTCGAGCAATGCCCGACGCTGGTGGAGGAAGCGGCCACCATCTCGATGAAGCCCTCATAGTCGATCTCACCGGCGGCGAGCTTTTTCCGGGCTTCCCAGACGATGGTGCCGGAGCCTGCCAGGCGCCCATGCCACCAGCCATCCAGCATCGGCCCGCCCGGCAGCGCCAGGGCCGGGATGTTCAGCGTGGCGGCGCCCATCAGCATGGCGGGGGTGGTCTTGTCGCAGCCGGTGGTCAGCACGACGCCGTCGATCGGGTAGCCGTGCAGGATTTCGACCAAGCTGAGGTATTGCAGATTGCGATCCAGCGCGGCGGTCGGGCGCTTCAGGGTTTCCTGGATCGGGTGCACCGGGAATTCCAGCGGCACGCCGCCGGCGTCGCGGATGCCGGCCTTCACACGCTCGGCCAGGGCGATGTGGTGTCGGTTGCAGGGGGCGATGTCGGACCCGGTCTGGGCGATGCCGATGATCGGCCGGCCGGACTGCAATTCGGCGCGCGTCATGCCGAAGTTCAACTGCCGCTCGATATAGAGCGAGGTCATGCCGGGGTCCTGCGGGTCGTCGAACCAGCGCTGGCTGCGCAGCTTGAAGGGCTTGCTTGTCTGGTCGTGCCCGGTCTGGCCGTTGTCGTCCTGCGCCATGGCTGTTTCCCCGTGTTCTTGGAGCCGATTGGGCGGCCCGGCGCGGTCGCTTGTCAATCAGCCGCCGGCACGTGCGGCGCCTGTTCCATCGGTTGCGCGCGGCGCTCGCATCGGTTGCGAAGCGCCGCGCTTCCATGTTGCATCGCCGGCGTGAGGAAGGGGGGTGCGACATGGCCGAAGGCCCGTCCCTGGTGGTGGTGGACGACGAGACCGACCTGCGCGAGGCGGTGGCCGAATACCTGGCCCGCCGCGGCTTCGATGTGCGCCAGGCCGGCGATGGGGTGGTATTGCGCCGCCTGCTGGCGGAACGCGCGGCGGACCTTGTGCTGCTCGATGTCTCGATGCCCGGCGAGGATGGGCTTTCCATCGCGCGCGCGCTGCGGGCGGAGGGCGATGTCGGCATCGTCATGCTGACCGCGGCCGGCGATGTCGTGGACCGCGTGGTAGGGCTGGAAATGGGCGCCGACGACTACATCGCGAAGCCGGTCGATCTGCGCGAATTGCTGGCGCGGCTGCGCGCGGTGCTGCGCCGGCGCGATGCGGTCGCCGCCGTGACCGCGCCGCCAAGGCCGCCCCCGGCCGCCGTGGCCGACCACGCCATGCAAGGCGTGCGGATGGGCCGCAACCGGCTCGACCTCGATGCGCGGCGGCTGATCGGGCCGGATGGGCGCGACATTGCGCTCAGCGCGGCCGAATTCGTGCTGCTGCGGACCTTCGCCGAACGCCCAAACCGCGTGCTGAGCCGGGAGACGCTGCTCGACCTCGTGCATCCGCATGGAGAGGAGCATTTCGACCGCTCGATCGATGTCCGCATCGCGCGGCTACGGCGCAAGGTGGAGGCGGTGCCGGAACGCCCGCAGGTGATCCGCACGGTGCGCGGGGCCGGCTATGTCTTCGACCCCGCCGCGGATGCCTGACGCGCCCGACCTGTCCGGCGACCTCGCCCTGCTGCGGTTCATCCGCTCGACCTGGCCGTCGGTCCAGGGGTGCTTGGGCTTGGTCAGGCGGTGCGCGATGCCGCGCTGCGCGCAAGCGTGGTCGAAGGTGTGGGCCCATACGGGGTCCGCCGCGCGCGCGCTTCGGCGATGAGGTGGGCGGCCGATCCGCCCGCGCCCGCAGGCACAAGGGTGAAATCTGTAAGCGCCCGGGATCAGTTGATGTTGAAATCGGTCAACTGGCAGGTGTTGCGCTGGCGCCAATCCTGGCTGCGGCCATTGGCATAGACCACGCGGATGTCATTCATGCACTGCCCATTCGGCAGACGGATGGTGAGCGTCTGGCCGGCTTGCAGAACATTCGCGCCGAGCAGGTCCCGCCCCCAATCCGATCGCGCCGAGGAGGAGACATAGACCTCGTTGATGGTGCCGCCGGTCCGGTTGTTCAGCCGGAAGGAGGGATCCTGCGCAAGCGCGGGCATGGCGGCGCCGGCGAGCATGAAGGCGGCGAGCATGAAGGCGGCGGGCAGCAGGTGGCGAAGCATGGGGGGATCCTTGGGCGGCCGCGGCCGACCCGCGGGCGCGCAAGCTTCATGCCGCCGCCGCGTTCACGCAATCGTGTTGCACGGGGGATTCGCCGCAGATGACGGGAACATCACGCAGCCAATTCCTCGAGGAACACCTGCACGGCGGAATAGAGCGCGCCGCGGCTCCGCTCCAGCATCATGCTGTGCGTGCCCTCGCCCAGGATCACGCAGCGCTTGCCGGGGCTGGCGGTCAGCAGCGGGAACAGGGTGGTGGCCATGCCGGGCGGCGTGTCGCGGTCCCATTCGCCGACGACCAGCAATGTGGGCGCGGTGATGCGCGCGGGGTCCCAATAGGGGCGGCCGGCCTGCCAGTATTCGGCGCTGTCGGCCAGCACGCCATTGGGCGCGCGCAGCACGGGCGGGTTGCGGCGCAGCCCTTCCGGATCGCTGGCCCAGGTGACGCCGGCCCAATGCTCGAACCAGCCGGGGGGGATCAGGGCGGCGCGCGCGGCGTCCGGCACGCCATTGGTCCAGCGCGCGCGGGCCTGCGCCTGCGTCACGGTGCGGTAGGCGCCCAAGGGCGTGCCCGGCGTGCCGCCTGCGGGGCTCGGCCCGTCCCGCAGCCATTGCGGGGCGTGCAGCACCAGGCGGTTGACCAGGGTGGGATTGTCCTGCGCGAAGCGCGCCATCAGCGAACAGCCCCAGGACCAGGCCATCAGCGCCGTGCTGGCGACACCCCGCGTGGTGCGGATGTGGGCGGCGGCGGCGGCGACATCGGCCACCGCCTGGTCGCTGCGCATCAGCGGCGGGTTGGCTTCCGGTGGCTGCGCCATGGCGGCGGGGCGGGTGCTGCGGCCATAGCCGCGCAGATCCATGCACCACACGTCGAAGCCGCGGCCGGCGATGTAATCCATCCAGGACAGGCCGGCGAGCGGCAGGTCGAAGGTGCTGTGCGCCGGATAGGTGGCGCCATGCACGAACATCAGGGTGCGGTTGGGTGAGGGTGCCAGCCCCTCCGGCCGTTTGCTGCGCACGAAAATTTCGCCCTGCCCGTCGGTGGCGGGCACCATCGCTTCCTCGGTGACCAAAGCGGGCGCCCCGGCCTGCCCTTGGGCCAGGGTCGGGCGAAGCGCCGCGCCGGCGGCGATCAGGGCGGGGGCGGCCAGCAAGGGACGGCGGTTCATGGGGGCGTCTCCGGTGTTCCGTGCAACCTAGCGCGGCCATCGCGCGCGGCCCAGGGTTGCGCCGGAAAGGCGTGCAGTCGGCGCCCGGGCCAGCTACCACCCCGCGCATGGATGGCGGGTTCACGATCACGAAGGGCGGAGAGCCCAACGGAAAGCAGGGGGGCGGCTGGTGGCGGGAAGCCCGGCTGACGCTGGCGCTCGCCTGGCCGCTGGTGCTGACGAATCTCAGCCAATTCGCGCTCACGCTGACCGATTCCCTGTTCCTCGGGCGCGTGGGGACGGAGGCGCTGGCGGCCAGCACGCTCGGCGCCAATGTGTTCTTCGCGCTGATCGCGCCCGCCTTCGGCCTGGCGCTGGCGGCCGCACCCATGGTGGCGCAGACGCGCGGCCGGGGCACGGGCTTCGTGCGCGGCATGCGGCGGGATACCCGCGCCGCGGTCTGGGCCTGCGTGATCGCGACGCTGCCCGCCTGGGCGATCCTGTGGCACACCGAGGGCGTGCTGCTGCTGCTCGGCCAGGACCCGGCGCTGGCGGCACTCGGCGGCGATTATGTGCGCGCGCTGATGTGGGGGCTGCCGCTGTTCTGCGCCTTCCTGGTGCTGCGCGGGTTCCTCGGCGCCGAGCAGAAGCCGGGGCTTGCGCTGCTGGTGTCTTTCGCCGGGATCGCGCTGAACGTGCCGCTGAATGCCTGGCTGATCTGGGGCGGCCTCGGCATCCCGCCGCTCGGCGTGGTGGGGGCGGGCATCGCGAGTTCGCTCTGCAACCTGTTCATGCTGGCGGCGCTGCTCGGGCTGATCGCGCGCGACCGGCATCTCAAGCGGTTCCATATCCTGGGCCGGTGGTGGCGCTTCGACGGGCAGCGGTTGCGGGAGGTGTTCCGGATCGGCCTGCCGATCGCAGGCTCCATGTCGCTCGAGATCGGCGTGTTCGCGACCGCCGCGCTGGCGATCGGCTGGTTCGGTGCGGTGGCCGTGGCGGCGCATGCGATCGCGGTGCAGGTGGCGTCCATGACCTTCATGGTGCCGATGGGCATCGGCCAGGCGGCGACCTCGCGCGTCGGTCTGCGGGCCGGGGCGGGGCAGCTGCGCGGCGCGGCGCAGGCGGGGTGGATCGGCATCGGGCTGGGTGCGGCCTTCATGGTGCTGAGCTGCGGCGCGCTGGTGGCGTTCAGCGGCGTGCTGCCATGGGCCTTCCTGAACGCGGACAATCCGGGCGCGGCGGAGACGGCGGCGCTCGGGGCCACGCTGCTGGTGGTGGCCGGCCTGTTCCAGCTGGCGGATGGCGTGCAGGCGGTGGCCGCCGGTGCGCTGCGCGGGCTCAAGGACACGCAGGTGCCGATGCTGCTGGCGGGCTTCGGCTATTGGGTGCTGGGCCTGCCGATCGGCATCGCGCTGGCGGTGTGGGGCGGACAGGGCGCGCTCGGCATCTGGATCGGCCTGATGGCCGGGCTGTTCGTGGTGGCCGGGCTGATGCTGGCGCGCTGGATGCGGCTTTCCGCCAGCGGCGGCTTGACGATGCGCCGCCTGCGGGGGTGACTTCGTGCATGTCCATCTGGAAGCGCCTCGGCACCCCCGAGCAGGTCAACGCCCGCATCGCCGGCTGCATGCCCGGCCTGCTCGGCATCCGAATCACCGCGGTCGGCGACGACCATCTGGAGGCCGAGATGCCGGTGGATGCGCGGCACGCCCAGCCCTTCGGCATCCTGCATGGCGGCTGTTCGGTGGTGCTGAGCGAGACGCTCGGCAGCATCGCCTGCGCCATGACGCTCGATGAAGGGTTTCGCGCCGTCGGCATCGAGGTGAACGCCAACCATCTGGCCGGCGTGAAGATCGGCGAGAGTGTCACGGCCATCTGCCGCCCCTTCCATGTCGGCCGCACCACGCAGGTCTGGCAGACCGAGATCCGCCGCGCCGATGGCAAGCTCGCCTGCGTGTCGCGCCTGACCTGCGCGGTGGTGGCGGCGCGGGAGTAGCCTTGCGATGATCGCAGGGCGCAGCGAGCGCAGCGCGCGAGCACCGGAGGTCTGAACCGCATGGCACTTCCCAAGATCGCGCTGATCGCGACGGGCGGGACGATTGCATCCCAAGGCAAGCATCCGCTCGACGTGATCGATTATGGCAGTTCCGGCCTGCCCCTGCTGGATGCCGCCGCGATCGTGGCCGGCGTGCCCGACCTGGCGCGCGTCGCGCAGGTGCTGCCGGTGCCCTTCTCCGCCATCCCCTCGACCGCGATCGGACCAGCGGATTGGCAGCGCCTGCACGGCACGATCCTGGCGGTCCAGGCCGAGCACCCGGACTTGGCCGGCATCGTCGTCACGCATGGCACGGCGACGCTGGAGGAGACCGCCTATGTCCTCTCGCTGACGCTGCAGACCGACATCCCCGTGGTGCTGACCGGCGCGCAACGGCCCTTCACGGGCCTGTCCACGGATGCGGGCATGAACATCGTGGCGGCCGCCCGTATGGCGGGCAGCGCGCAGGCGCGCGGCCTTGGCGTGCTGGTGGTGCTGAACGACGAGATCCATGCGGCGCGGGAGGTGACGAAGACCTCCACCGGCCGCATGCAAACCTTCACCAGCCGGGACCTCGGCGTGCTCGGCCATGTGGACGCCGACCGGATCACGATCTGGCGCCGGCCCACACACGTGCTGCCGGTCGGCGAGCGCTTCGATATCGCGGCCCTCGCCACGCCGCCGCGCGTCGATGTGCTGTATTCCGTGGCGGGCGGCGATGGTGTCGCGGTGCCGGCCTATCTGGCGGCGGGGGCGCAGGGGATCGTGGTGGCCTCCCTCGCGCCGGGCTCCTGCGCGCCGGCGGAGCGCGATGCGCTGCGGGATGCGATCGCCGAGGGCTGCGTCGTGGTGATGTCGAACCGCGCCGGATCGGGCCGCACCTTCGTGGGCAGCCGCTACCGCGCCATGGGCTTCCTGGGCGCCGAGGACCTCAACCCGCAGAAGGCGCGGGTGCTGCTGATGCTGGCGCTGACCCGCACGCGCGATGCGGGGGAGATCGCGGCGATCTTTGCCCGCGCCTGAGGAAGGTTACCCGCCCTCATCCTCGCCGAACGGGTTGTCGGTGCCGCGCAGGTTCAGGCGCACCGGCACCCCCGGCATGTCGAATTCCTCGCGGAAGGAATTCACGAGGTAGCGGCGGTAATCCTCCGGCAGCAATTCGGCGCGCGTGCCGAACACCGCCAGCGTCGGCGGCCGCGCCTTCGGCATGGTGGCGTAGCGCAGCTTGATGCGCTTGCCTTCCACCAGCGGCGGCTGGTGGCGATCCTTCATCACCTCGAACCAGCGATTCAGCGCGCCGGTCGGGATGCGGCGGTTCCAGGTGTCGTGCACCTGGCGCACCGCCGGCATCAGCTTGTCCACGCCGCGGCCATTGGCGGCCGAAAGCGGCACCACGACGATGCCGCGCAACTGCGCGAGACTCGCCATCAGCACATCGTCCAGCTTCTTCCGAGTTGCGTTGCGGTCCTCGACGGCGTCCCATTTGTTGAGCGCCAACAGGATGGCGCGGCCTTCGCGCTCCACCAGGCGCGCGATGCGCAGATCCTGCTCATCCATCCCCAGCAGCGCGTCCAGCACCAGGATCACGACCTCGGCTTCCTTCAGCGCGCCGATGGTGGCCCCGGTGGACAGTTTTTCGAGATGCGCCTCGATCCGCGCCTTCTTGCGGAGCCCCGCCGTGTCCACGATGCGCACGGGCCCGACATCGTCGCGGAATTCGGAGGCGACGGCGTCGCGCGTGAGGCCCGGTTCCGGGCCGGTGATCATGCGTTCCTCGCCGAGCAGGCAGTTCAGCAGGGTCGATTTCCCGGCATTCGGGCGCCCGACGATCGCGATGCGCAGCGGCCTTTCGCGGTCGCCATGGTCGCGGCGGTTGTCCACTGCCAAACGCTCGCGCACTTCCTCATGCAGCGTGCCCATGCCGTCACCGTGTTCGGCGGAGACCGCGACCGGGTCGCCGAGGCCGAGTTCGTAGGCCTCCATCGCGTTCTGCAAACCAAGCCGCCCCTCGGCCTTGTTCGCCACCAGCAGCACCTGCGCGTTGTTCTGCCGCAGCCAGCGGGCGAAGGCGCGGTCGGCCTCGGTCATGCCGGCGCGGGCATCGACCACGAACATCACGAGGTCGGCGGCGCGCAAAGCGGCCTCGCTGCTGGCGCGCATGCGGCCATAGATGCTGTCGGGCGCCGATTCCTCGAGCCCCGCGGTATCGACCAGCATGACGGCGACGCCGCCGATCTCGGCCTCGGCGGTCTTGCGGTCGCGCGTGACGCCCGGCGTGTCGTCGGTGATGGCGATGCGCCGGCCGACGAGCCGGTTGAACAGGGTGGATTTGCCCACATTGGGGCGGCCAAGGATGGCAACGGTCTGCATGCGCCTTCCATCCGCTTGTGCGGGGGGCGCGTCAACGCCCCTGCGCGGCGGGCGCGTCAACGACAGGTTTCGGCTGGGCGCCTATGCGTCAGGCCGCAACTGGCCCCTTTCTACCGCACCGCCATCAGCGTGCCGTCGTCGCCCAGCAGCACCAGCGTGTCCTGCGCGAGGGCGGCCGGCAGCGTGACGCCCGAGGATAGCGGGATGCGCCCGGCCACGGCGCCGCCCGCCGGGTCCAGCGCCAGGACTTCGCCGCGGGAGGAGGGGATCAGCACGCGGCCGCCCGCCAGGATGGGCTGGCCGAAGCGCGCGGGTTCGCCCCGGCGGCGGCCCTCGGCCGGGCTCGGGTCGAGCTCGGTCACCCAGCGGATGCGGCCATCCTCGCGCCCCAGCGCCAGTGCCTCCCCGGCGCGGGTCACGGCGAACACCCACTCGCCGGCGGCGGCGACACCGGCCTCGCCGCCGAAGGCGCGCTCCCAAAGCCGCCTTCCGCTGCGCAGATCGATCGCCAGGGTGGTGTTGGCCACGCCCACGGCATAGACGCGGCCGCGGTCGATCACCGGCAGCGCCACAATGCCGGACAGGTCCGACAGGCTGGCGGCACCGACCACGCCGAGACTCTCGGCCCAGATCAGCCTGCCATCGGTGGCGCGCAGCGCGGTCAGCTCGCCGGAGCCGAAGCCGGCGACCACCGTCTCCCCCTCCACGGCCGGGGCGGGCAGGCCGAGCGGCATGGTGATGACCGGCGCGGCGCGATGCGCCCATTGCCGGTCGCCATTCGTGGCCGACAGGGCGATCAACTGGTTTTCCAGCGTGGCGACGAACACCCGCCCGCCGGAGACAGTGGGGGCCCCGCGCGCCGGGGCGGGCAGGCTGGACCGCCAGGTGATGCTGCCATCGACCGGGTTCAGCGCCAGCACCTCGGCCAGGCCGGTCGCCACATAGAGCACGCCATCGGCGAAAGCAGCGCCGCCGCCCAGCGAGACGGCGCTTTCCTTTTCCTTCTCGGTCGTGGTCCGCCAAAGGCGGCGCCCCTCATCGAGGGTGAAGGCGCTGACGGTCGCGAAGGCATCCACCGCGAACACCGTGCCGCCCGCCACGATCGGCCCGGCGGTCATGCGCTGCCGGGCGCCGGAACCGCTGCCGGCATCGGCCCGCCAGATCTGCCGCGCCGTCTCGGCCAGCGCGCCATGACCCGGGCCGTGATGCGCCGGGCCGCCGGCCATCGGCCAATCGGCGATACGCTCCGGCGCCGGCAGCGCGACGGCGCGGGGATCGACGCCGCTATCGGCGGCCAGCACCGGATCGGCCCGCAGGACGGAACGGCGTTCCCCGGGAAGCGGCGTCTTGCGCTCCCCGAACAGGCTGTCGAGCGCGCCGCAGCCGGGCAGCAGGGCGAGGGCCGCCAACAGGCCGGCGCGGCGCGAAAGGCTCTTGACGGGCATCGTAATCCCCTGGGTCATCCCCTGAGCCCGGCGGCCAGGCGCTGCGCGCGTTCGCGCAGGCCGGGCGGGCTGCCGCCATCGGCGGCCAGCGCTTCCAGCATCCGCCGTGCCTCGGCGGTGGCACCGCGCTTCAGCGCGATCAGCGCCGCGGCTTCCTGCGCCGAGGCCCGCCAGGGATTGCCGGCTTCGGTCAGCGGCGCGATGCGGGCGGCCAGCGCCTCCGGCTCGCCACTGTCGATCGCATGCAGCACGGAAAGCAGCGTGGCGAGGTCGCGATACAACGCGTCGGCGCCGGTGTCGTTCGCGACCTCCGCCCAGAGCGCCTGCGCGGCGGGGCCATCGCCGGTTTCGGCCTTGAGCGCCGCGGCGCGCAGCCGGGCCAGCACGCGATAGCCGCCGGGCGCCTCACGCCCGATGGCGGCGAAGCCGTCGGCGGTCGCGGCAAGGTCGGCGCCGGGGCGTTCGGCGCCGCGATGCAGCGCCACATAGCTGGCCGCGGCGGCCTCGGCCTTCTGGACCTCCTGGTAGCGCCAGTATTGCCAGCCACCCACCCCCGCCAGCGCCAGCAGGGCCACGCCGAGCACCACGCCACCCCAGCTTTTGGCCAGGCGGCGGGCACGGTCGGCGCGGAAATCCTCCTCGATCTCGTCGAAGATATCGGGCAAGGGCGCGGTTCCTGAGGCTTCGAACGGGCGCGGACCATACAGGCGCCTTGAAGGCGCGTTAAGCCTACCCGGGGTAGGCTGCGCCGGTGCGCCGCGCCCTCCCCCTCCTGCTGCCCGCCCTGCTGGGTGGCTGCTGGGCCGATCCGCTGGTCGGGCCGGGCCTGGTGGTGACCGGTGCCAGCCTTGTGATCACGGGCCGCACGCCGGTGGACCACGCCGCCAGCGCCTGGACCGGGCGCGACTGCTCCGCCGTCCGGCTGGAACAGGGGCTGCCCTGGTGTGCGCCGGAAGCCCCCACCCCGCCGCAAACCGCCTTCTGCACGCGGTCGCTCGGTGCCGTGGATTGCTGGACGGCGCTGCCCGCCGGCAGCCGCCGGCAGGCGGCAGATCCGCCCTCCCCCTGGCCATCCCCCTGGCCCTCCCCCTGGCCATCCCCCACTCCGGCCATACAGGTGCCGTAAGGCTGCGGTCCCGCTTCCGCGTATGCCGCACGGCACCATCCGGTGTATGAAGCCGCCATGAATCCCGATGACCTCCGCGCCGATGGCCCGATGGTGGGCCCCGCCGCCACCCCGCCGGCCCCGCCGCCCCGCCACCCCAAGGCCCCGCGCCGCCGGCGCGGCTGGCTGCTCGGCAGCCTCGGCCTGATCGTGAAGACCGGCATCGCGCTCGGCGTCACGGTCGCGCTGGTCGGCGCCACGGCGGCCTTCGCCCTGTACCGCAGCGCCGCCGACGACCTGCCGGACTATCGCTGGCTGACCGACTACCAGCCGCCGCAGATGTCGCGCATCTACGCCGCCGACAGCCGGCTGATGGCCGAACTGGCGCAGGAACGGCGCGTCTTCGTGCCGATCGAGGCGATCCCGGCCCGCGTGCAACAGGCCTTCGTCTCCGCCGAGGACCAGAATTTCTGGAGCCATGGCGGCGTGGACCCGATCGCCGTCCTGCGCGCCGTGATGGTCAACGTCGAGGGCCTCGGCTCCGGCCGCCGGCCGATCGGGGCCAGCACCATCACGCAGCAGGTCGCGAAGAACATGCTGGTCGGCGCCGAACGGTCGCTGACGCGCAAGGTGCGGGAAGCAATCCTGGCGACGCGCATCGAACAGGCGCTGCCCAAGGCGCGCATCCTGGAAATCTACCTGAACGAGATCTTCCTCGGCCAGCAGGCCTATGGCGTGGCCGCCGCGGCGCAGAACTATTTCGGCAAGTCGCTGGACGAACTTTCGCTGGCCGAGGCCGCCTTCCTGGCCGCACTGCCCAAGGCACCCAACAACTACAACCCGATCCGCTTCCCCGAAGCCGCCCGCGCCCGGCGCGACTGGGTGATCGAACGCATGGCCGATGACGGCGCCATCACCCGCGCCCAAGCCACCGCCGCCCGCGCCGAACCCATCATCCCGCGCTTCCAGCGCCGCCCGGACATGATCCAGGTCGGCCAGCACTTCACCGAGGAAGTGCGCCGCGAACTGGTGCAGCGCTTCGGCCCGGACCAGACCACGATGGGCGGCCTCGTGGTGCGGACCAGCCTGGAACCCACCCTGCAGGCCGAGGCCGAACGCGCGCTGCGCCAGGGCCTGCTGGACTATGACCGCCGCCGCGGCGGCTGGCGCGGCCCGGTCACGCGCATCCCCGCCAGCGCCACCGAATGGCTGCCCGCCCTGCAGAACGTGGCTCGCCCCGCCGGCGCGATGCCCGGCTGGCGCCTGGCCGTGGCGCTCGAAGTGGGCGTGCGCGAGGCCCGCATGGCCTGGCTGGAACGCCCCGACCCCCGCACCCCGCCGCAACCCCGCACCAGCACCCTGTTCCTGGACGATGTGGCAAGCTGGGCCCGCCCGGTGCGCGACGGCCGCATGGGCCCGAACCCGCGCCGCCTGCAGGACGTGCTGGCCCCCGGCGACGTGGTGTTCGTGGAAACCCTGCCCGCCAGCCCCGCCGCCGGCCGCGCCCCGGCCCGGCCGGAACGCCTGGCCCTCCGCCAGATGCCGGAAGTGGAAGGCGCCGTCGTGGCGCTCGACCCCAACAACGGCCGCGTGCTGGCCATGGCCGGCGGCTGGTCCTTCGAACGGTCCTGGTTCAACCGCGCCTCCCAGGCGCAACGGCAGCCGGGATCGTCCTTCAAACCCTTCGTCTACCTGCCGGCGCTGGAAGCGGGCATCCCACCCAACCAGCTCCTGCTGGACGCACCCGTGGAAATCATGACGCCGCAAGGCCTGTGGCGCCCCGGCAATTACGGCGGCGGCGCCCCGCAAGGCTGGGTGACCATGCGCAGCGCCCTCGAACGCAGCCTCAACCTGGTGACCATCCGACTGGCGCAACAAGTGGGCATCGCGGCCGTCGCCGATACCGCCAACCGCTTCGGCGTGATCCCCAACATGCAACGGGTGCTGGCGATGTCACTCGGCGCGGGGGAAACCACCGTGCTGCGCCAGGCCGCGGCCTATGCCAGCTTCGTCAATGGCGGCCGGCAGGTGAGCCCGACGGTGATCGACACGGTGCAGGACCGCCAAGGCCGCCTCGTGTGGCGGACCGACGCCCGCGAATGCCCGAACTGCACCGCAGACCCGACCCCCACCGGCCCACCCCGCCTGATCGACAACCGCCGGCAGGTGACCGACCCGATCGCCGCCTACCAGATGGTCAGCCTGCTGCAAGGCGTGGTGCAACGCGGCACCGGCGGCCGCGCCGGCGCCGGCCTGAACCGCCCCGTCGCCGGCAAGACCGGCACCACCGACGACTTCAAGGACAACTGGTTCGTGGGCTTCACCCCCGACCTGGTCGTCGCCGTCTGGGTCGGCCATGACGACCCGCGGAGCCTGGGCAGCGGGGAGACCGGCGGCAGCAACGCCGCCCCCATCTTCCGGGACGTGGTCGGCGCCGCCCTCAACGGCAGCCCCCCCATCCCCTTCCGCGCCCCCCCCGGCGTGGCCCTGGTGCGCCTGCAACTCGACAACGGCACAACCATCCAGGAAGCCTTCCGCCCAGGCACCGAAAACAGCGCCAGACCGCCGACCGGAGACCCCCTCGCCACCACACCGGGCACGGCGGCAGCAGGCCTCGATGGCAATCTCGGCGGGCTGTACTGAGGGGCGCTGTGGCTGCTGGGGAAGGGCGCTGCCCTCCTCCAAACCTCCACCCGCAAAGGGCCATGCAGGCCCTTTGAACCCGACTGATGGGGGTTTGAGGGAGGGGGCCGGCGCGAGCGCCGAGCCATCGGTCCCTCAAGCCCCCTCCCTCAAACCCCCATGAAACTGATGGTTTCCAAAGGCCCGCATGGCCTTTGGTGGGATGGGGTCTGGGGAAGGGCAACG
>JAESGD010000081.1_pt1 | contig 86137 bp, 64 predicted proteins | sample 9269581 | NCBI WGS metagenome assembly JAESGD01 (sample SAMN14515903, study PRJNA621661) | algae metagenome | isolation source: Cyanomargarita calcarea GSE-NOS-MK-12-04C and co-occurring heterotrophs from... | place: USA: Grand Staircase Escalante National Monument, Utah | collected 2007-12-30 | reverse complement strand
CCTAACTTTTAATTCTTAACTCATCACTCCTAACTCCTAACTTTTAATTCTTAACTCATCACTCCTAACTCCTAACTTTTAATTCTTAACTCATCACTCCTAACTCCTAACTTTTAATTCTTAACTCATCACTCCTAACTCCTAACTTTTAATTCTTAACTCCTAACTCATCACTCCTAACTTTTAATCTTCGGTAGAATCACGGTAAAAGTTGTGCCCACTCCCACTTCACTACTTACCGAAATTTTGCCTCCATGAGCCTCTGCACACTTTTTGGCGATCGCTAAACCTAAACCTGTACCGGGAATTTTATCGACATTATTAGCACGGTGGAAAGGCTCAAATAGATGCATTTGGTCTTCTTTAGGAATGCCGATTCCCCAATCTTGTATCAGGAATATTACTGAATCATCTCGATCAATCACCTCAAAAAGCACTTTCCCGCCTGGTAGTGAATACTTAATGGCATTGTTAAGTAAGTTACCTAAAATGTGGCGCAGCAAGCCTTCATCCCATAATTCTTCGTCAAATTTTCCAATACTGTTAAAAATAAAAGTCAGATTTTTCTCGTTTATATTGAGTTGAATTTCTTTGACAAATTGACGGCAGAATAATTCTAAATTTAGTGGATCGAGTTGACACTGAAGTTTACCGGAATCGGCTTTACCAATGAGTGAAGCTTCATCCAATAAGTGTGCCATATTTTTAATTGCTGAGCGAATTAGCTGTAAATGAGAGGTTTTTTTCTCTTGAGTCAGCTTATTGTCGTTATTTTGCAACAATCCTGTAGCTAGAAGAATCGCATTTAGCGGGTTGCGAATGTCGTGAGAAAGCATCGAAACAAATTCAGCTTTGAACTTGTTAATTTCTTCGGCTTTTACCAATTCAGCAGTATATTCCTGAACCCGGTTTTCTAAATTTTCATTAACTTTTCGCAATCCTTCTAAAGACTGTTTGCGTTCGATTGCGTAACGCAAAGCACGAACTAAAACATCTGTATTTACATGTCGCTTGACTAGATAATCTTGCGCTCCTTGACGAACTGCTTCAATTGCCAATTCTTCATCATTTGTATTTGTTAAAACTACAATTGGGATGCTAGGAGATTGAGCGATTAGAGGAACCAGAGATGATAATCCTTGGCTGTCAGGTAAGGTTAAATCTAACAATATGACATCGTAGATATCATTATTTAGTTCCTTAAGACCTTCACCCAATCGCTTGACGTGTAACAAATTAAACTGCTTAGAACTAGCTTGCTTCAGAAACTCTTGTAACAACCGAGCTTCTGCCAAGTTGTCCTCAATTAACAAGATTTTTACTGAGCTTTCAGACATAATATTAAGTCCCGTAGCTTGCTTCCCCGCAGGAGTGTTTGTGTCAGGAGTTTTGAGTTAGAAAGCTCGCAACTAATTCCCCTCAACTCCCTCCACTCCTCATTTTGACGGTAACGTAGCGGTTGAGAACCAGAAATTTTCAATCCCCTTGACTATTTGAAATAATTCGCTGATGTTGCGGGATTTGGTAATGTAGCAATTGACATGACAATCGTAACTATATAGAATGTCATCTTCATTTCTGGAAGTTGTTAATACTACTACGGGAATACGTTTGAGTTTGGGGTCGTTTTTGATTTCCGCTAGCACCTCTCGACCATCTTTCCTGGGTAAGTTTAAATCCAATAAGATCAGGTCGGGACGGAGTGCATCAGCATATTCACCTTCTTGACGTAAATAAGCCATTGCATCGACACCATCCCTGACTGTTACCACTTGATGCGGCAGTAAGCTATTTTTCAAAGCTTCTTGAATCAAGCGGACATCAGCTTTATTGTCTTCAACTAAAAAGATTATTTTGTGGTTTTCGTCCATTTCTACGCTCACGTTCACGGCCTCCGACTGGCATCGTAAAGTAGAATATTGCGCCACCACCTAGTTCTGATTCTACCCAGATACGTCCTCGATGGCATTCAATAATCTTTTTGCAAATTGCTAAACCCATACCTGTACCGGGGTATTCATCCCTGGTGTGCAGACGTTGAAAGATGATAAAAATGCGATCGCTAAATTGGGGATCGATGCCAATACCATTATCTCGAACTGAGAATAACCATGCTTCTTCTTGTCTTTCTACTCCTATATGGATTTCTGGTGGTTTATCACTGCGGAATTTGATTGCGTTAGCAATTAGGTTTTGAAATAGCTGCATTAGCTGGGTTGGGTCAGCCATAATGGTTGGTAATTCGTCATGAGTAATTACCGCACCACTTTCAGAAATTCGTGCCCGCAAATTGCCTAATGCACGCTCTAATGGGATTTCTACGTTTGTTAGTTGAAATGCGAACGCTTGCATATCTACTTTGGAATATGCTAGCACGTCATCAATCAGCGTTTGCATCAAGCTGACTCCTTCGACGGCATAATTGATGAACTCTTTGGCATCTTCATCAAGTTTTTCTTCATACCGCATTTCTAACAATTGTACGTAGTTAGCTACTTGATTTAGCGGTTCTTGTAAATCGTGAGAAGCGACATAAGCAAACTTTTTCAATTCAGCGTTAGAAAGTTCTAAATCGTGAGCCAATTGAGCCAATTCTTCCGCTTGACGCAGAACAATATTCACAATTGCTTTGCGTAATTCCAAAGCCGCTTTTATTTCTACATATTGCCAGGGTAAAGATGTTAACTTAACTGTTTCTTTCCACAGTTCAAATGATTTACGCGGACATAAACGGACATTTCCTTGTGATTGGTTGACTTCATAAGGTTTATTCGGGTCACCTCCCCAATTTACAGTTTGAATTACTTCCGGTCGAAACCACAAGACATAATTGTTTTTGGAAATTGGAATTGCCAGCAAACCACTACCGACATTTTTGAACTTTTCTGCATCGGGATACAGTCGTGCCAAAGAATCTGTATAGAAGACTTCTTCCTCGACATTCTTCTTCAGCCATTGCACTAAATAATTCAGGTCTTCTTCTTTGGGAGTCTCACCAATTACCGTATACTTTCCACCGAAACAAACCGCTGCACCTTGAGCCGTTGTTAATTCTAAAAGATTTGGTTCGTATTTAATTAAACCATCAATAAAGTTTTCTTCTTGAGACATATATTTCATCAAAGCTGATTGAATATATGTCAACTTCATCCGATAGTCGTAATCTTCAGTTTCTTCTCTTGCTGAAATTTCCGAAAAGATGACTCGTCCTAAAAACTCGCAAGTTTTCCGCAACTCATAGGAAACATACTTGGGTGATTGATGGTGACAAGCGATTATTCCCCACAATTTTTGTTCTTTAATTAAGGAAATAGTCAAAGATGCACCAACACCCATATTGTGCAAATATTCCATGTGGCAGGAATAGGCACTTCTGAGAATTGAATTGGTTAAATTAAGTGGGCGATCGCTAACTGGGTTTTTAGCCGGGAAAATCTCTACAGGTTGGGAATGGGTATCAGGAATTAACCGAATCCAATTAGATTGAAATAATTTTCTCGCAGGTTTGGGAATATCTGATTCTGGGAAGTGCAAACCTAAATAAGGTTCCAGACTTGCGATTTTTTCCTCTGCAACAACACAGCCATGTCCATCATCATCAAATTTATAGAGCATGACTCTATCAAATCCCGTGACTTTCCTCACCTCTTTGACGATGATTTGACAGAAATCGTGTAGATTGGATCTTGCTTCAAGTTGATTTATTGAAGCCCTAGCCAGATGATAGAAACTTAAAAATGGGATATTTTCTTGAGAAATTGCCGGCTCTAATTCTAAAATTAAAAAACCTTCACTATTGCGGTGGAAAACTCCATCAAATACTACATAATCATCACCCTTAATTCTCGCCCAAATTTTGGTGGGATTGATAAAATCAAGAGATTCACCTGTCAACCCTGTTTTAATTTTTTCTATTTGAAAAGGGTCGAGTATATCTTCTAATTTTTTTTGCAGTGCCTCTGACGGTGAAATCCCGAAAATAGTAGATATATTGCTGCTTACTTGTAATATATTTAGCTCTGGCTCATCAAGAACCAAAAGAATTCCATGAGACTGAATTTGACTAGAAAGATGAATCTCTGGCTCTTTCAAGCTAGTCAAATTAATACCTTGCAATTCCAAATCCATTACCATTTTGATACTCCTATTAATATCCCCGAACGTTAAAAAAACAAACATCTATAAGTTTTTTTTATAGTGTTTGTTCAAATAACTTAATTGCAGATAGTTAGAGCAAGAACAATTCGTAGGAATTTTTACTTATGAAAAAGTACTTCGCAGAGTTCTTCAATTTGTTGGCGTTCTAAGTATAACAGGCTACAAGAAAATAGGGAGATAAATAATGTTAACAATAAAGTAATTCAACTAGTGGTTATGTGTATATATATTAAAATATGATAACTAATTTTTAGAAATTTTAGATTTTATATAGCACTCCTATCTGAGTGAATACTGCTCGGTTAAGAGAAAATTGGGGTGATATAAATAAAAATTGTTCTCGTGTAAAGCACGAGAACAATAAAAAGATAAAACATTTCTATTCCAGCTTTACATGCGACGCTTGTCGGTGCAGTCCCAACCTATCGCCATTATTCTTTCAATGTACGGGTACTGACGACACAGAGCGCTATGCAATCCTGTGGTAACTCCTAACTAACACATTCCACAATCCATATATAGCAAGGGTTACAAAAAAATGTGTTATTTTCATATTTTACGGGAGCGATGGCCGCGCCCGTTAGAGGCTGACATCTTGCACCCCTAAAGTAAATGTAGTAATAAATATTATTGATACTTAGATCGACGATTCATGTTCCTATCCGCCAGGGACTATAAGTCCCTGTCTAATAGCAAAAGTCCATTTAAATGGACTAAAAATTAACTTTTTGGTCAAAACAAGGAGATACAGTTGGCTGGTTAACCTCAGAAGTTTTTGGACTCAAACAAGCTCGTTCCAAAGAAACAGAAATTGCGATAGAAGCCGCAGAGGCATGGATGCGAATTTCGGATATGAGTGCTTTTCCAGAAAACTTGAAAACACAAACACAAATACATCAAGAACTGCAAAAAGTTTTACCCGGACATGACCCATTTTGGCCTCGTTGGATAGTCACATCAGAAAAAAGAAATTCTGGATTATCAGGGGTATAACACAGGTGATACCGTTTAACCCTCCACCAGAACCACCAGATTTTAATGAAAAAGTGCGACAACGAGGAAATGCTTGGTTGGCAAAAAATCCAGACCCCAAAAAAGGAACTAGAGATTATTGGTCACCTTTCAAAAGTAATTTAGCCGATGGGTTTAATAATCTTTGTGCATATTCAGTAATGTATGAACCAGTTGGCACAGTAGAGCATTATCTCAGCCGCGAAAATTATCGCAATTTAACTTACGAATGGAGCAATTTACGTTTTGCTTCGGCTTGGATTAATAGTACCAAAGGCACCCTTGATGACCAAGGTTCCGCCAAGAATTGAGAAGCTTTAATATTTGGGTTATGGTTCCAGACGCTGACGGCGTTTTTCCTCAACAAATTGCCTTAATTCATCAACCGAGTTAAGGGTTGTGCCATATTCTTGAACGCGCAGCACTGCCTCATGGACTGCATCAGAGTCATCACGATGGTTGAGGATGTATTGCCTCAACTCCTGTTGTGTCATTGCTTTGTAATCTGGTTTTGTCACAGTATCGATACCTCCCCTTGCGGATTAATTAAAATTTCTAGCTCTTCACCTGCTAGTAGGTAAAGGTTTTTCGTTCTTTCGTCCATTGTGACGAGGTGAACCGGCAGATACATTGATGTCAGGTTTTGACACATTTTATATAGTTCCATCGTTTGCTCAACCGTTGGCTTCATGGTCGATTTTCGTGGTCGGTGATGTGCGCGTATCGCCTATGTTATATCTTTAATCATAAAGCATCACTAATTCCTCGATTCTAGCCGTATGGGTTCACATCAACTATTAAATCCAAGAATTAAACCACATCCGCAGTTTATAATCCCCAGGAGTAATTGGTAAACCCAAATAAATCGGCATCCAGAAAATAAATGCGGCAATAATTGCAAAAGTAATCGTTACACCAACAAAGCGGAGTTCCTTGTAATAGCTGCGGATACACTGGTCAACAAACCAAGCGATCGCTAAAAATGCAAATACAACACCGGTCATATAGTGGTAAATAAAAACACAACGACTTACCTTTACCCAAGGTAGTAAATTCACAGCGTAATTTATAACTAAGTATAAGGCAATCCAAGCGTCAACACTCAAGGTTTTGGATTCGGAAAAACGCTTATTCTTCAACCATTTGACAATTTTAGTTCCCAGAATAGCCAATAAAAAGGCGATCGCAGCTAAACCACACCACCATAGAAAGGGATTACCCATCGCATGGACATCATAATATATTTTGCCAACACCGGATGGCAAAGGTGGTCCCATCACAGGTAAAGGTTCATTTACGCTCCTAGCTGTCTGATAAAAATAAGCCATTGGTCTAGTCATTAGCGGCCATTTGTACCAAGCAGCACAGTAAGGATGCACGTCTGCGTTATTGCCTCCAAGATGTTCGTGAAACTCAAAAATCCGCTTGTGTACTTCTAGAAATCCGTATTTTGTATCTAGTCTTAGATGGGGAATCCAGGCAATAATATAGGTCAAGACAGGAATAATTCCCAGATTGAACCCTATTTGAAAAATACTTAATTGTGTCAGGTTTTGTAATGGTGTTTGACTATCTTTATCTAATATCTCGGAATCGTATTTATTTGATGTTATCAAACGAATTACCGAAGCTAATATCCAAAGAGAATAAGCACCTAACAAAAACCATAAACCATTCCATTTGACAGCAATTGATGCACCAAAACCAATTCCAGAAAGAACTAACCAAAACCAGCGCTTTTGTTTTTGGTTGTTTAATGCTAACAAGAAAAATAACTGCCCCAACATCCCAAAGAGGACAATATAGATGTTAATTAGGGCATAGCGTGATTCAACCAGAAATAACCCATCACAAGCTGTGAATAAACCAGCAAGTAAAGCAAAGCTGCGTCTGAAAGTTAACTGATAGGCAACCCCGGCAACAATGATGGGAATAAATGAGCCAGAGAAAGCATTAATCCAACGATAACTCCAAGGAGATAGCTGCGAACCTGTATATCCATTCACCGTATCTTGCCAAAAAGGAACATGACTGCCAAGCCAAATTCCAATGGCAATGATACATTTGGCTAACGGTGGATGACCATCAAAAAACGGAGTATGGGTGAGATAGTTATTACCAAATTTAGCGTAATAAACCTCATCAAATACCAGAGTGTTAAATCTCCCCAGTCCCCAAAACCGCAGTGCGAGTGATAGTAGAAATATCCCCGCTATGCCAATTTGAAACCACTTTTTAGTCATTTGTCAAGAGTCATTGGTTATTGGTTATTGGTTATTGGTTGTTGGTTATTGGTTGTTGGTTATTGGTTATTAGACAAGAAAACAAAAATCTTTTTCATCTGCTGTTTATCATCCTCACTGTTCTTTTTAATACCCCGACCCGATCGGGGTCGCCGGTTTTGAGTTGGGGTCCTGTATCCACATATATAAACCTTCTTCCTTCTTCCTTCTTCCTTCTTCCTTCATTTTTGGTCATTAGTCAAATGATTATTTTCCACTTTGGCAATTTCTAGCATTGTCTTCAAAACCGAGTCAGGATTCAAGCTAATTGAGTCAATTCCCTCAGATACGAGAAACTGGGCAAATTCTGGGTAATCGCTGGGTGCTTGTCCGCAGATGCCAATTTTGCGATCGCTCTTTTTTGCAGCTTGGATTGCCATTTTCACCATCCGCTTAACTCCCTCGCTGCGTTCATCAAACAACCGTGCCACTAACGCTGAATCCCGATCTATCCCCAGTGTCAACTGGGTTAGGTCATTGGAACCAATCGAGAAACCGTCAAATACTTCGGCAAACTCGGACGCCATAATTACATTATTGGGTAACTCGCACATTACATAAATCTGCAAGCCGTTAGTACCCTGCTGCAAACCATTTTTTGCCATTTCTGTCAACACTAAACGTCCTTCCGAAGGAGTGCGACAGAAGGGAATCATCGGAATCACGTTAGTTAAACCCATTTCGTCTCGCACCCGCTTAATGGCATCACACTCTAAAGCAAATGCTTCCCGATAGCCTTCATCATAGTAACGTGCGGCCCCGCGCCAACCAAGCATCGGGTTTTCTTCGTCGGGTTCAAATTGTCTTCCACCCAACAAATTGGCATATTCATTACTCTTGAAATCCGACATTCTCACAATCGCCGGTTTGGGATAAACTGATGCCGCAATTCTACCGATACCTTGTGCTAATTTATCGACAAAATACTGAGGCTTATCATCATAAAGTGCGGTGATTTCGGCAATTTTCGCCTTCACAAATTCATCCTTTAACTGTTCAAAATGTAACAATGCCATTGGATGAGTTTGGATGTAGTTGGCTATGATAAACTCTGTCCGTGCCAAACCGATGCCATCATTAGGAATAGCAGATAAACTAAATGCTTCAGCCGGATTCCCCACATTCATTAAAATTTGAGTACGGGTGCGGGGTAAACTATCGAGTGGAACTTCTTGCACTTCAAAAGGTAATAATCCTGCATATACCTGTCCTTCTTCCCCCTCCGCACAAGAAACCGTTACTTCCTGACCAGTTTTTAAGATTTCCGTCGCATTCCCACAGCCAACGATCGCCGGCACACCCAATTCCCGTGCAATGATCGCTGCATGACAGGTCCTACCCCCAGAATTAGTCACGATCGCACTGGCTTTTTTCATTATCGGTTCCCAGTCGGGGTCAGTTCTATCAGTTACTAAAACTTCACCCGCTTGGAACTGCTCAAGTTTGTTTGCATTAACAATGATCCGCACTTTCCCTTGACCAATTGCTTCACCGATTGCACGACCAGTTATGAGGGGGAGTGGGGGAGTGGGAGATTTTTCCCCATTCCCATGTCCCCCATGTCCCCCCAGTCCCTCCTCTCCCCCACTCCCCAACACAAGCCGATAACTCCGCAATACATTCTGCTGTTTCTGCGATTGCACTGTTTCCGGACGTGCTTGGACGACAAATAATTCATTGGTAATCCCATCTTTGGCCCATTCGATATCCATTGGGGTGTATTTACCGTGGACTTGGGAATAATGTTCTTCAATCAAACAGGCCCAATTTGCGAGTTGCAAAATCTCCTCATCTCCAATCGCAAATTTACCTCTTTCGGTAGATGAAACTGAAATATTTTTCGTAAATTTAGAGCCGTCATCGTAGACCATTTTTAGCTCTTTGCTGCCCAATCTTTTATCGAGAATGGGACGAAAACCTGCTTTTAAAGTCGGCTTAAAAACCCAGTACTCGTCTGGGTTGACGGCACCTTGAACAACATTTTCTCCTAAGCCGTAAGCCGCTGTAATTAGTGCGGCATCTTGAAAACCAGTTTCTGTGTCAATAGAGAACATGACACCAGAGGATGCCAAGTCAGAACGCACCATTTTTTGCACGCCGACTGCTAGGGCAATGCTAAAGTGATCAAATCCTTTGGTGTGGCGATAGGAAATAGCGCGATCGGTAAATATAGACGCAAAGCAACGATGACAAGCCGCTAAAACCCCTTCAATACCCACAACATTAAGATATGTTTCTTGCTGTCCGGCAAAACTAGCATCGGGTAAATCTTCGGCAGTGGCACTAGAACGCACAGCTACGTCAGTATCCAGATTGTATCGTTCGCATAGGGTTTCGTAGGCTGCGACGATCGCTTCTCGCAACTCTACTGGAAACGGTGTATGCATTAATAACGATCGCGCTTTTTTTCCCCGTTCCCGTAAATTTTTAACATTATCAACATCCAAGTCTGCAAACAATTTACGTAGTTTTATTTCTAACCCCGCAGACTCGATAAAATATCTATAAGCATAAGCAGTTGTAGCGAATCCTGTCGGGACATTAACACCTTTGGGCACAAGTTGCTGAATCATTTCTCCTAGGGATGCATTTTTCCCACCCACCAAAGGAATATCAGCAATCCCGACTTCATCAAACCAGAGGATCAGCGATTGCTCTCTGGAAGAATCCGGAAAAGTTTCTTTAGCTACTGTTACCATCAGTATTACCTCTTATGTAGATGCAAGGTGTGCGATTGTGCTTCCTATACTTTTGTATATCACAGAAATTTCGGATTTAGTTTTATAACTGATTGGGATTAAGAATTTAATAAATATACTTCTGATGAAATTCACATAAGCTTTGATTGTGAGTCTATTATAATTTGTAAAACAGCAGAGTAATGAGTGTTTCAAAATTTGAAACCAAAAATTGAAAATTAGTTTATACTCAGAACTTCACTATTCAGAAATCAGCGATCGCTTACTGTTTGAAGGCATTATTAGAGAGTTGAGGATTTAATACCCCGACTTATTCAGGGAACCCGTTTTGAGTTGGAGTCTCAATTCACATATATAAACCTCTTCCTTCTTCCTTCTTCCTTCTTCCTTCTTCCTTCATTCAATACAATGGAACAATTACAACGTTTGCTGAAAATGGCTGAAGACGAACTCACAGAATACAGTACTGATGCCCGTAAAATAGAAAAACTACGGCGGAAAATTGGTATATCTGTACCAATGGCACAGCAGCGACAGGTAAAAGAAGAGTTGTTGGCGCAAATGTCATCAAGCCAAATTAATAAAATTATTGAGGAACAACGTCAAACAGTGGCTTTGCCGTTTTGGGGAGTTGCCGGTTTGGGGTTGTTACTCGGAATTTCTTTGAATCAGCCCATCGGTTTGTTAGCTGCGATTGGTGGGACTGCAGCAGCAATTAGAATTCAGAAAATCGGTTGGAAATTGCAAGCGCAGCGTCTTTTGTTGCAAACATTAGAAGATATTGAAGTGCGTTCCACTCAACCAAAATAGACCTCTGTATATTGCGCATACCTAGATTCCCGACAACTTTGAAAGTTGTCGGGAATCTTATTTTTTAGAATCCTGTCAAAGATTCCGGAATAGTGATTTACGCCATTGGATCAATATTTAAGCACTGCCTATTTTAATCTAGTCCCTATATGAATATAAAATATCCCAAAGGACGGACGGCATTTTTTATTATTCACGGTGTTGGTGAACAAAACCCTTTTGAAACTGTGGACTTTTTCGCCCGAAATTTAATCCAATCTTTTGAAGCTCAAAAATCACAGTTTCAGCTAGAACACTTGATTGCTAAAAGAAGAAAAGCAAGTGGTTATTTTTGGACTGAAAGTTTTGTGAGATTAAGTTCAATTAACCCCGAAGAAGACTGGATAATTGATGTTCATGAGTATTACTGGGCAGCCGCAACAGAAAAGAAAATTAGCGTACCAGAGATTTTGCAGTGGGCGGAACAGACACTTGAAGGAACAATTAAATTTTATAGTCATCCAGAAAACCAGCCTCTATTAACAGCTATTGAACAAAATAAAGATGACAGTAGTGTGTTTAATTTTCGGCTGCGTCGTCTAACTATATTCTTACGGCTATTTCAGTTTATATATCCGGCTTTAAGGCTTTTGATTTGGCTAGTTTTATTTTTGCTAAATCCCTTTCTCAGCGGTCGTTTTCTGCAATCGGCTTGGACGTTGAGTAAAACTATTGTGACACCATTGCTGGTTAATGTTGTTGCTGATGTTGCTATCTATAGCAACAAAGATGTTAAGTCCCCTTATCAAAAAATTCGGGAGGAAATATTTAATGAAAGTTCAACACTATTAAAAGCAATTATCAAGGATAAAGAAGCGAATTACGACCAAGTAATCGTGGCTGGACATTCTCTGGGTAGTTGTATTGCTTACGATACCTTAAACCTTCTTTGTCTCGAAGCAAGTCTTTCTCAAGATAAAGGTAAACGTCTGCTGCTTGATAAAATTACAGGGCTAGTTACCTTTGGCTCACCACTTGACAAAATTGCCTTCTTCTGTAGAGAGGTATCACAAAAAGATCACTATATTCGCTCTTATATTTTAGGACACCTGAACTCCTTCCGCGTTAAACCCCAAGCACCCTATTCTGATAAATACTTAACTAAAAATCCAGTGGATTGCCAGCTAGATCAACTCCAGTGGGTGAATTACTATCATCTCAAAGATCCAATTAGCGGACACTTGGATTATTACAACAATTTGGATAACGTTCTCATGGAATATGAGACATCATGGGGATACGAAGCTCATCTCGATTACTTTAGTGACAATAAGTTTTATGACGATATTGCCCAACGCTTCTTGTATCCTCATTGATAAGATTTGCTAAATAATTTGTTATAAGCTGAATTTTAGTGTATGAAGTTCAGCTATGACTGCCAAAATTAGAAAGTAAATAAGTTATGCAGTCGCTGCATTGCTAAACTACCCATTGATACTTTCTATCTGGTATTGCTATAAAGCCATTCACGGAGGTCAAAATCGTGGGCAAGTACGATAAGATTTTTAGTTCAGAAGACGTTTCAGCACAAGAGTTAAGCCCAGAAGAAGCGGTAGCGGCAGTTGCTGTTGTCACCGCAATGGCTGATTCTACAGATGTTGCAGTGGATGCAGAGGATATAGCGGATATTCTCTGGGGGTTCGAGGTCTTTGAAGAATACTCAGATGAAGATTTGTTAGAAATGCTCGATAAAATCCTGGCGATCGCTGGGGATGAAGGATTGGGAGCGCTGTTTAACACTGCTTGTCAATCGCTTACAGAAGATTTAGTCCTGGATGCTTTTGCAGCGGGTGTGGGAGTGCTTATAGACGAACAAGAATTGGCTGTTCCCGAGGGGAAAAATGATTTGCTCAAAAAACTCCAGGAAGCCTTGGAACTTGAGGAAGATGAAGCAAAAGAAATTATTAGCGAGGTGATTGCGGCTTTTGAACAAGTTGAAGATGAAGACGAAGATGAGACTGTAGTCGATATAGACGCAAGTCTTGATGAGTATGAATCACCTTTAGGTAATTTTACAGTCCCGATACCAGTAGACCCCCAACAGGGCGGTAGGATTCAAGCTCAAGAAGGGGTAGTTGGTTTTTCTGATGATTTTGGCACTTTGCTGCGAATTGATTATTATCCTATCCCTGCCGAAATGTCCGAGGAAATGGAGTCTGTAGGGCTGCCAGAATATCTGCAATCAGTTTTAGTAGAGAAGTATGTCCCTACCGCGATTGTTAGCAATTTACCAGATGCTAAGGTCAAGCATAGTGAATATTTTGCAGACATTTTGGAGGGGGCTTATTTTGCCCTAGTTGATATGCCTCAAGGCTCCACGATTTCCAAGCAAGAAAATAACGGCAATGCCAGCAGGTTGGATGCTTACCGGGGGCTGATGGCATTTGTCAATGGGGAATTTTTGTATATTGTTAGCAGTCAGCGCAGCTTTTTTGAAGGTGATACTCCTGGTTCTCTTGAAGAAGAAGCTGAAGGTATTCAAGAAAGCATTTTGATGTTTGTTGAGACTATCGAGTTCACCTAGTCTCTACCAATGAGTGTAATAATAGCGATCGCCTGCAAGTTAATCAAGGCGATCGCTTTTTTTTCACAATTTATGCCTTTTACAGCTTCTTAAAGTACCTGGCAATTGGTAACAACCCGAAACCCAGCTTTTCATAGGTACAACGTGCTGGTGCATGACCAGGATCACCTCCAGTCTCGACCATAGCAACAGACATACCTTTCTCTTTCATCCATAAGAGAGCAAACTCTATGAGAGCGGCTCCAATGCCTTGACGTTGATAATCACAGATCGACGGCAATCATTTCACGAAGAAAGAAGGAAGAAGAAAGAAGGAAGAAGTACCCACATGAGTACTCATGTGGGATTGAAACTTAGTTGCACTTAATTTGAGCCGGAAACTTGTTTGTAAGTCTAGTTGCACTTAATTTGAGCCAGAGTACTTTTTTAGCTAAACAGACGGGAATTGACTTGTTTGTAAGCCGAGTGATTTATAATTGCAAGCCGCTACAGCTAATTAGCTCTTTCTATTTTCTGACAAGCCTTTTATTTTTTACTCAAAAAATTTACCCTATTTTGAAAAGAGCCGCACCCATGACACTTATGCTTTTGATGTCCGAAACGCAAGTAAAAACTACCCAGAGGGTACTGTAAAATGCTAGAAATATTTCTTTTACGGAGTAAAATTTATAGCTTTAAGTTAGCAAAAATTTCAGTGTAAATATTGTAAAGATTTCTGAACAATCAAGCTTTTATCTATTCAAGTTACTGCAAAATTAAAAGTAGCTACACATAAAAACTTGAATTACAGAAAATCTGGGCTGAAATTGTTGCCTAGAAAACAATCAATAATTAATTTTGTTTGGTTAATTACGTGTATCGGAAACATTCATCTCTGGGCTTGGAAGAACTAAGGAGGACTTAACAATGGTCACGGTGAGCTATCCGGGTGTTTATATTCAAGAAGTACCGAGTGGAGTTCGTACCATTACGGGGGTTTCCACATCGATCGCAGCGTTTTTAGGACGCACCACTAAAGGTCCCATCAACAAAGCCGTTCGCTGTTTAAGTGTAGCTGATTTCATTCGGGAGTTTAGCGGCTCTCATCCCTCTAGTAATGTGGCAGCTAGTGTTAAACAGTTTTTTGATAATGGGGGGAATGATTGTTACGTCATCCGGGTGGCTCACAATGCTCAAAAAGCCAGTGTTGTGCTGAAGAATTTAGGTAATCCGAGCAATCCAGTCGATGCCGCTAATCCTTCTATTGCCGTTTTACGAGCAAGGGCAAAAAATGCCGGGAACTGGGGCAATGCTGTTTATTTGGAAGTAACTTATAATACTCCCAATCCGGATGAAACCTTTAACTTGAGAGTTATTTATCGAGTGGCAAATACTGAAATTGCCTCAGAATCCTTCAGTAATCTCTCCATGAATCCGGCTTCACCCCGATTTGCCCCCAATTTCGTCACGCAAAGCTCAAAGCTGATTGACTTAGAACTGGCGAGTGGATTAAACTTGGCTACAGCAACCCCAGCGATTGATGGCTATAGTGAGAGTCGGCGACCCATTTCTACTGCTGGCACAGATCTAGCAACAACTTTGAATGAGTTGATCTATCCGGCTGATTCTGCCAATCTTCGTAGTAAATTTGAGATCGCCGTCAATGATGGCCAGTTTATTCCGATAGATTTGCGGACCGATCCCACTGCATTTAGCGGCGATCGGGATGCGATCGCCACCGAACTAGAAACTCGGATTAATGCCCTCTTGGGGGCTGTAGTTGCGGGACTCCAGATATCTTGTAGCTGGCAACTCGTGCATGACGATTTCTATGTCTTGCGAATCGCTTCCAACACCTTACCTGCTAACAGTCGAACCAGCGTGAGGATTCGGCGAGCCGCAACCAATGATTTATCGGGGTCACTAATGCTGGGTCTGGATCAGGGTGGAACCGAAGTCACACGGTACAGTAATTTTAGACCTGTTCCCAATGCAACATTTGTGACAGGGGATATTAACGCGATCGCAAGTTTGACCCAAAATGCCTTCAATCAGCTAACGGTTTCTGGAACCTCAGTGAGTTTACTTAGTACAACAGGTGCAAATTTACTACAAACAACGTCTGGGACCGATCGTTGGTATCGAGATGCGCTGGCCTCTGCGGTCAATGCTCATAACGATGGCGTGCGCGAAAAGTTAGCGATCGTTGCCCAAAAGGTTAACAGTACCCCGTCCTTGCCCTTCCGGGCTGAAGTTTGGGGCTATCACCTTGCGTTGATTCCGACTACAGGTACCATTAATAGCACCCTCAGCTTAACGACTGGAAATGAGGGCGGTGGCGGCACCAATATTGGGGTTGGCGGTACCCCTAACCTGTTTACAAGCAATACTCGCCAGTATGCTTTAGGCACCACGGGAACGAGTTCATATCAGGATGGTGCAGGCGATATCGGTCGGGATGATGATGGTAATCCTCTGACAAAGGAAGATTTTATTGGCAATGAATTAGATCAGTCCGGCTTTCATGCTTTAGACAGCGTTGATTTGTTTAATTTGATGGTGATTCCAGAGGACAGTGATATTAGTGATAGCGATCGCCAAGCCCTCTACGGCGAGGTCAGCATTTACTGTCAGCAGAAACGGGCATTTTTGCTCATGGATTCGCCAATCGATTGGACAGATGGCGATCGACCCAAGGCAGATAGTACAAAAGTCAATAGCCTCCGGGCATTGGTTGTGAAGGATTATTCAGCCGTGTTTTATCCCAAGATTCAATACAGTGATGCAGGGGTGAAGAAATTCATGGGTGCCTCTGGATTGATTGCTGGGGTAATAGCGAGAACGGATGCAACCCGTGGTGTTTGGAAGGCACCAGCGGGTCTAGAAGCCGATCTACGTGGCATTTTGGACTTAGAGGTGAACCTGACCGATAAAGAAAATGGGGTGCTCAATAAGCTGGGTGTCAACTGTTTACGGAAATTTCCTAGTGGTTTTGTCAATTGGGGGGCGCGAACCCTGGATGGCTCGGATGATATTGGTTCCGAGTGGAAATACATTCCCATCCGGCGGCTGGCTTTATTCTTGGAAGAGTCGCTCTTTCGCGGTACAAAATGGGTCGTATTTGAACCCAATGATGAACCACTCTGGGCGCAAATTCGGCTGAATATCAACGCCTTTATGAATGGGTTATTCCGGCAGGGAGCCTTTCAGGGGAGTACCCCGGATAAAGCCTATTTCGTTAAGTGTGATAGCGAGACGACTACTCAAGCCGATCGCAACTTGGGCATTGTCAATATTGAAGTTGGCTTTGCTCCCCTCAAACCTGCTGAATTTGTGATTATCAAAATTCAACAGATTGCAGGTGACCTTCAGTAATAGGACTTACGCAGAAATTACCAAAAACCTTGATTTATGGAACCGCTCAGACGCGATAGACGCTGTACGCCTTCTTGGAGGGTAGTACGGGAAGAAATAAGAGTTTAAGAGAGTTTTTGCGTAAGTCCTAAGTAATTCTAAATTTCTAATGCGTACTTCAGGAGGTAGCGCATGGCTAACGGATTTGTCAAAAATGCCCATCGTATTGATCCCTATAAGAACTATAAATTCCGCGTGAGATGGGACGGAAAAACGGTTTTAGGTGTATCAAAAGTAGGCGCACTGAAGCGTACAACCCAGGTGGTGAACTATCGCTCGGGGGGTGAGAACAGCACCGATCACAAGTCACCAGGGCGCACCACCTATGATGGGTTAACCCTAGAACGTGGCATTACCCACGATCTAGAGTTTGAAGCGTGGGCAGATAAGGTGCATCCCTATGCAGGCGATACAGCAATGGATTTGGCCAATTACAAGAAAGAACTCGTTTTAGAAGTACTGAATGAAAAAGGTCACGTTGCCTTACGTTATTTCTTGCATGATTGCTGGGTGAGTGAATTTACAGCAATTCCGGCATTAGATGCAAATGCGAACGCCGTTGCTGTGGAGATGATGAAGATCGAAATGAATGGATGGGAGCGAGATAAATCAACTACAGAGCCGGATGAAAAGAGTGATGTTCCTAAAGATACTTAAGAGACATCATGCGACTTGAACCCAATCGTGTCCCTTTTCCCAGCATTCCTGAGACACTCAAAACTGAATTTTCCTTGAGTGAATTATCACTCCGTCCCTTTGGATACTGTGCAGAAGATCGGGAGGTGAATTTTAATCAACCCTTACGACCCTATTTAGAGGTAGAGATTCTTGAGTGCTGTACAGACGATCGCCGGGGTGCAAAACCTAATTCTCAGTTCTTTTGGAATATGGAGATCGGGAAACGAATTGAATGTTTGTTGACGATCGCAACTGTTCGCGATCGGGATGCATTTATGATTCCATTACGTTGTTTAAATTCAGCGTGCCAGGAAGGCATTGAAATCGATTTCTCGATGGAGGAGATAAGCGAGCTACAGTCCCTGAAAAATGCAGAAAAATTTCCTGAAATTCTAGTCGGTCATCAAACAGTCCGAATTCGTAGACCAAAGGGTTCGGATCAACTGAAATGGTTAGAACAATCATTTAAAGATGAACATACTGCAACTCAGGTCATGCTAAAGACACTTGTAAGAGAAGACGATCGATTAAAACTAGACTCGGATGCGATCGCCCAAGGAGAGTGGATTCCAGCATTTAATCAAACTATGGAGGAAATAGACCCATTAGTAAATTTTCAGGTTGAAGTGCAATGTCCCTACTGTGGTGCAAAAGATTCTCATTCTATTGATTTTGGTGCATTTGCATTAGAACGTTTCCGTAATACCCAACAACAACTTTTGGACATGGTTCATCGTTTAGCGTCCCGTTACCACTGGAATGAATCGGAAATCTTCGCCATTCCGGCATGGCGACGGGAGTCCTATCTGGCTCGACTCGATCGGGAGGAACATTGATGAGTACTTATGTTTCCCAACTGATGCAACAAACGGGGATTAACTTATCCTCGGAAACTTTTCAAAGGGATAGCGACGATCTGGCTGATATTTTCACTGCAAATTCCACTACAGAGGAGAACCCGATCCAAGAGGAGCATCATCAAGTGGTGGTGCCACAGCCGATTCAATTGGTGTCTCCTATGGTGCAACGTCTGCAAGAGACTCAGGTGAGCGATCGTTCCATCGGTCATGAAATGGTGTCTTCTGCAAAAGAAGCTCCTCCTGTTTCGCAAGTGCCGCATATCGGCGATCGCGTCACACCGATCGCAAAAGAAGCAACACCAACAACTGTACCCCCAGTAACACCAGAGTTAACCGTTGTAGAACAGGTTGAAATACCAACTGCTATTGAAGAAAATGCGTTTTTCCCTGCCCCTCAAGAGAAGCAACCAAAAAAGATGACATCCGTTGCTAGCCCCCCAGAGGTTGTCGAAACCCTTGAGGTGGAACCAGTCACCACGCAGAAAGCAGCCGATACACCGTTGACTCCACAGACCTATTTGCAAGTGGTGCAAGATTGGGTTGCAGGCACACCGACAGTCCTTGAGGAGGTGCGAGAAGTCCTCGTCGATCGACCAACCCCAAATCGATTACCTCAGGAGGATGCTACAAAACCGATTATTCTCAAAAATCATCAACCCTCTGCCTTGGCGTTAGAGCAAGTCAGTCATTCCCAGATGCAACCACCCACGGTTCAGCAAGATTTTGTGCTTTCCATTGGCAGCATTCATCTGACGATCGCAGCGCCACCCCCAGAGATTGCTCCACCGCCAATTGTCCCCCCTCAGGCTACAAAAGCCCCGGATGCTGAACCATTCCGGTTGAGCCGACACTACCTGAGACTTAGATGAGGAGTCCCGATTATGCCCTTTGCAGACACCGGAAAAGCGATCGGAGCCGTGAGCAAGGTATTAAAAGATTACCTATACGATCGCGTTCATACATTACAACTGGTTTTATCCGATAGTGTCTCTAACATCACGATCGGTCCTGGTTCAGATGTCACAGTGGGTAGACCGGAAACTCTGAGCGGTAATGGTGGGACTATACCTCGATTAAATCTTTTTTTATACGAAATTCAATTCGATCCCAACCTCAGAAACTATGAGTTAGATACAGGACAAAATCCTCCGTTATGGCTGGTACTGAAATATGTATTAACAGCCTTTGATGAAAGTGGTAACAGTGAGAGTATTGGTGCTCATATGCTATTGGGGGAAGGGGTACGTGCCCTGCAATCCGCTTCATTTCTTCAGTTGGGCAGTACAGCATCGATATTGAGTACCTTGAATGATAATCCTGAAGAACTGAAACTGACGTTTGACCAAACCCCACCCGATCTATTGTCTAAGTTAATGCAGGGACCAGATGATAAATATCGCTGTTCCGTCAGTTTTGAAATTCGACCGGTGATGATTGTGCCGAGCGAGCCTGTATCCTACACCCTATTGGTTGGTATTAATTATCAGGAGGGTAATATTATCCGAGATGACAAAGGCATTATGGTGGATGTTTTGCCGTCATTGGGACCGACGATTGATAGCCTCTCTCCCACTACGCTGGAAGCGAGTCTGACTTCAACCTTGACCCTTCGTGGCAATGATTTAAATCTTTCTGGGTTAGCAGTAAAATTTGGAACTGTCGAACTCAGTGTTACCGCGCAGACTCCCACCTCAGTCGCGTGTAATGTGAACGGCACGCTTTTAGACGGCAGGCTGATTTCTGCCGGAAGCCATCCAGTGTCGGTGGTAGAGGTTTTACCGAGTGGCAGGCAACGATCGAGTAATCTCCTCGTGGCGAATCTCTTACCGATTTTGGATTCTGTAATTGTTACTGATATTACTCGTGTCGAGCCAGCTAATACTAACTCAAATGTCTATGCCACGATAGACATTCAAGGCTCTTTGCTCGGTACTGTAGAGGATGATATTTTTCTTGCCTTATATCGAGATGGTAAAACGGTTAAATTTTTCGACGATCTGACCATTCTTCCCACATCACCGCCACTACCACCAACACCATTGCAAAAGCAGTTACGATTTGCAATGCAAGCCTCCCAAGCAGTTCCACCGGGACAATATCGCGTTATTCTTCGAGTCAACGGTCAGCAAGCTAAAAATAGTCCAGTGATTAATTTAACATTGCCATGAATTCAGTGTTATGAATACCGTCAACGCCCAGCAAGAATTCAGTTCATTTTCGCCCAGTTTACTGGCAGCCGATGCGATCGCCCATCACTGGTTGCAACAGGTGACAGTACGCTTGCGGCGAGAAATTTGCTGGCGCTGGCATCAACAATCAGGAGGAAACCCTGTCTTTGCGACCACCTTACCAACATTGAACGATCCGCTAGTGGCCAGTTTGGACATGACCCGTTACTGGCAAGCAAAAAATCAGTTTTTTCAAACGGATACTACAGCGAAGTATTTAACTGATAAATTGTCGATCGCCCCCCCACGAGTGGATTTACTTCCCGTCCAAGGGTCTTTTGGTTGGGTTGTAGAAACTCTCCGTTTAGACTCGATAGCAACTTTTACGTTGGCATTGGGATTAATTAGCTCGTTCGATCAGGCAGCCGGTAGTGTGATTTCAGCTTGTCTGAATGACGCTAATACCACACAACCCACGCTGGCATTGGCACAACTGTTGTGGGATTTACCGGGGCAAGTGTTGGCGATCGCAGATATCTCCCATCCTCTTTGGCGTTATGGTTTACTTCAACCTGCCAATACCAACCAAGCAGGAGTTGATTGGCATAGCCCGATCGTGGTTCCACCTGTAGTTGCGAACAGTCTGCTATTTCCCAATTCTGACCTACCCCAAACCTTAGCGTTACTAAAATCAGAGTCGCACTCGCTCTTTGAACGAGCGAACTTAGTGGCCTTACGGTTGCGGACACGGGCAAAAGATCGTCTACGAGTCGTGCCCCTGCGAAGTGCGATCGGGGCTTCTGCAAGCGTTGTGATTCAAGGTATTTCTCAGGTGACACAGCGACCTGTGGTTGAGTTGCAAAGTCATGCAGCGCTGTTAGAAAATACGGCTTATTTAAAATCTCTAGTAACCTTTTGTTGGTTGCAAAATTTAGATTTATTCATTCGCGTTGATACCCTAAGCTGTCAGTCCTGCGATGCCCAACGCCGCCATTCCTATCTGCTGCCTTTACAATCAATTCCGATCGCAATTTTCTTAGAAATTCGGGAGCGTAATGAATTAACTCACTTACCGAATACTCTTTTGTTGCCGATTGTGGAAGTACCACATTTATCTTATGAAAATCGCGTGCAATATTGGCAGGAGTGTCTCGATTCAACCGCACCTCATTTCAATCGAGAAATTGCTGAATGTGCTCGCCGATTTCGCTATGAAAAGGAAACGATTAAATCGATCTGTGAAGCTTTAAAGAGTGTACCTCAGGTCTTGTCAGAAACAACCCTGTTCTCTGCCTGTCGAGCAGAATTGGATCTCGATATTGGAGAACTTGCACAGGAAGTCAGGCCGCGTTTTACGGTGAGTTCATTAGTATTGCCACCCAAACAGCAAGCCCTCTTTCAGGAAATTCATCACGCAATGCGGACACTGACTCAAGTGCATTACGGTTGGGGAACCGCTCGAGTGTGGAATGAGAGTGGCATTTCAGTCCTGTTTGCGGGGGCACCAGGAACGGGTAAAACTATGGCAGCAGAAGTATTAGCGTCTCTACTAGATTTACCTATGTATCGCATTGATTTGTCTCAAGTGGTCAATAAATATATTGGTGAGACGGAAAAAAATCTGAAACGCTTGTTCGATCTAGCAGATGTGTCGGACACTATTCTATTTTTTGACGAAGCCGATGCATTGTTTGGCAAGCGAACCGAGGTTAAAGATGCCCACGATCGCTACGCTAATCTAGAAATTAGTTACTTACTGGAGCGCATGGAACGGTTCAAAGGGTTAGCAATTCTGGCTACCAACCGCAAAAAAGATTTAGATGAGGCGTTTTTACGGCGATTAAGATATATTCTAGATTTTCCTATGCCAGATATACCAGAACGCAAACGGATTTGGCAACAGGTAATGCCCGAAAAAGTAGACGCTTCACAAATAGACTTTGATTTTTTAGCACGACAATTTCCACTCGCAGGAGGTCACATTCGCTCGATTATTTTTAATGCCTGCTTACAAACGGCTGAAGGATTCAGTTTGGAAAGCTCAAATCCACCGCAGTTGACAATGGAACCGATTTTAATAGCTGTAAAGCGAGAATATGACAAGCTGAATCGTTCTGTTAGTTTGGAGCAATTCGGTAGCTATGCCAAATTTATTGAAGGGATAGATCGACAATGAATAACACCCACATCCACATCGATCGCATACATATCAACGGACAAGGGATTCCGCCTCAATTAGCTCAATCATCTGTGCAGGGCTTAGGACAGGAGTTGCTCGCCAAACTGGGGCAGCAAAACTGGTCATCTGGGCAAACTGTACCGATTGGGGATCTCCATTTGGGGACTGTCCAGGTGAAAAATCCTCAAGATGTTAGTGAGCTACGACAGGCGATCGCGCAGACTGTCATTCAAGCAATTGTGACGCAAACAGGCGTTAGGAGATAGCGACCATGCCTTACTTGTTGCGGGGGGCACTGATTGAATATGCCAGTGATTTTCTGGGGCCATTGCCGAATGTGGTGATTTTCCAGTTCAACCCGGAAACCATTACCCGTGCCATTCAGGTGCCCGCTCGTCCGACCGGTGGAGCGCGGCGAGAAACCACCCAGGCTGGCGATCCACCGCTCGAACGTATCACCCTGAAAGCCGAGTTTGATGCGGCGGATTACTTGAAGACCAATAACATTTTAGCCAGACAATTCGGGGTTGGTCCACAACTAGCTGCCTTAGAAAAAATGGTTTTTCCCAGCAACAAAATTGGGGCATTAATTGGTCAAGCGATCGACGCGATCGGCGATGCCTTGGGGCTGGGTGGTGGTGGTGAAGATGCCCCGTGTCAGCCCATTCCCAGAGAACAATATCCTCGGATTTTGTTTATCTGGGGACGAACGCGCATTTTGCCGGTTGTGATTGATTCTATGAGTATTACAGAGCAGCAATATGACAATTTATTAAATCCAGTGCGTGCCGAAGTTTCGTTACAACTTTCGGTCAATGCCACCAATCTTTGCTCTGATGATAAAGTTGCCAAAGGCGCAATGGAATATTCCAGCATTGCCAAAGAAGCCCAAGCGATTTTGAATCTAGCTAATACCGTGGAACTAGTTGCAGATTTAATTCCGTTTTAAGGAGACAATCACTATGTTTCTAGAAACCTCCCGATATTTTAATCAACCCGTTGTCGATGCCATCAGCCGCGATGGTAGACCAGTCAAGGCTCTGAGCTTGCGACGATTACCGCCAATTAGTGGCGATTCCCTGATTGTCAAGGGGAACGATCGCTTAGATATCATCGCCCAACGGCAATACAACAATCCCACCCAATTTTGGCACATCGCGGATGCCAACACCGATCTAGAAGCCAACAATCTTGTCAAAGAAACTCTGAGAGTGATTGCGGTTCCCCGACAATAGTAGGACTTACGCACAAATTGCCCGAAACCTTTTTTTATAGAACCACAATAGGCGCTTCGCCTTCTGTGGAGGGTAGACGCAAAGTACGCATAGCCAAAGGCATGCCGTTCGCGTAGCGTGCCCTTTGGGCAAGGCTAGGAATAAGAGTTTAAGAGAGTTTTTGCGTAAGTCGTGAATAGAAAAATTTTGAATTTTGAATTGGAGTTCCTATGCCATCTGTTAAATATCGTCTTTTTTTCAACAACATATCGGCGACTCAGGAACAACTCGATCGCTTCGAGGAGATTACTGTATCGCAGGGAATGGGGATGGCTTGGGAGGCACAGTTACAAATGCCGATTGTTACGGATGAAAAAGGCAGGTGGTTAGGGGAGGCAGATCGATTCATTGCGGATTTTAACCCACTTCGCATCGAAGTTCAAGTGGGGGATGGAGATTTTGTACCGCTGATTGATGGACCGATCCTAGGTTCTCAAAGAGAATTAAATGCGGAACCGGGACGGAGTATGTTAACCATCCGAGTTCAGGATGATAGTTACTATTTAAATCGGGAAGAGAAACAGTATCATTTTGAACGGTTGCGAGATGATGAAATTGCTACACAATTATTTCAGGAATTTCCGGGGGTTATTAAGGAACGCAAAATCGATCCAACACCAACGCCCCTAGTTACTCCAATTCCAGATGTGGTGCGCCGGGGTACAGCGATGCATTTACTACGGTTTTTGGCGGATCGGCAAAGTTTAAATGCCTACGTTCTGCCCGGTTCACAGCCGGGACATAGTATTGGTTGCTTTCAGGAATTGCCTACCAGAACGGATGGGTTGCCATCGTTGGTGTTGTTGGGCAGCGATCGCAATGTGTTTAACTTTAACCCCAGCAATGATTCTCAGCAGCCGGCACGATTCAGGGCTTATGCGGTGGGACTGAGTGACAAACGCATCACTCGGAGTGATTCTGATTTAGAGGTTGTTCCACGTTTGGGGACAGCCCCAACGACCCCGCCAGATAGCGCAGTTCAGCTTCTGTGGCCGCGACACGGAGATACGGTAGATTTGGATCGTTGGGTGGCGGCACAAACGTTGCAGGCGAGTTATTCAATTTCGGCAACTGGGAGTGTGGTGGCCGATTGCTATGCAGGGGTGCTTAGTCCTTACCGTTTAATTCAGGTGTGTGGTGCAAATACGAGGGAAAGTGGGACTTACTTGATTAGCCGAGTGACGCATCGGTTGACGCGATCGCAATACTCCCAAGAATTTACGCTCCGACGCAACGCCCAATCGGAAGACAGTGCCTCTAACAACAATGCTGGGATTGCGGTCGCTGCTGGGGTTGGTATTAGTTTTAGCTTTAACGTTCAAGGGAGGATCTTCTAATGTCCATCATCACATCAAGACAGGAACAAGAACAATTGCTAGTCGGATTGGCAGAACAATCGCGATCGCAGTATTTCGGCAAATATCGTGGCATTGTCGAAGAGAACAATGATTCCGATAACTTAGGCCGAATTAAAGCAAAAGTTCCCGAAATTTATGGGGATGAGCAAGTTTCACCCTGGGCATGGCCTGTTGTGCCCTTTGCCGGTCAGGCACATGGTCTGGTGCTGTTACCAGAAGTTGGTGATGGAGTTTGGATGGAGTTTGAGGCAGGCGATCCCTCTCGTCCACTCTGGACAGGCTGTTGGTGGGCATCTGGGGAAATGCCGACGGTAGGGAAAACAGATTCGAGAGTGCTGGTTACGTCCGGTGGTCATCAAATCATTTTAGATGATGGCAATCAAGAATTAAAACTGGTGCATTCTGGGGGTGCAGAGATTAAGATGACCAACACTGAAATTACACTCAAGATTAGCTCAAAGCAAATAAAAATATCCGCTGCTGGAGTCGATATTAACAATAGTGCGTTTAAGGTGACTTAATATGCCAGGAAATCATCTGACAACATCTAGTCAAATCATGTGTCCCCACGGTGGACAGGCGATTCTGTTCACGTCGAATACTCAAGCAAATGCCGTCAGTACACCCGTTTTGCTAGAGTCAGACATTCATCCGGTGGCTGGTTGTCCTTTTACCGTCGGTCCCAAATACTCACCCTGTGTCCGAATTGAGTGGTCAGCAGGTTCTAGCAAAACGAGTGTAAATGGAACGGCAACCCTTGTTCAAAGTAGCATTGGCAAATGCATCAATGCTGAAGGGGCACCCCAGGGAATCGCGATCGTAGTCAATACACAACCCAAGGCATCGGCATTATGACACCTCCCAATGGTCGGCACCTATCTTTTCCATTCCGCGTTGGCAATGATGGCCGTACGGCTCAAGTGGCAACGCTGGAAGAGCATGTGCGGGATGAGTTGATGCAGCTTATTCTCACCAATCTGGGGGAACGGGCTTTTTTACCAGAGTTTGGGGGAGGTGTGCGCCGGTTGGTGTTTGAGAATATTAGCGACACCACTGCCGCAATGACCAAGGCAATGCTAACGCAAGCAATTTCTCGCTGGCTAGGTCAACGGATTACGCTGGAAGAATTGATGGTCGAGACTGATAACAGCACAATTCTGGTTGATTTGACCTACCGCATTGCAGGGACAGAAGATCGGCGACGAGTTCGATTTGAGCGCAAGGGAGGATGAGCATGGCGATTATTCATCCAGAGGTTTTAGAAAAACGGGCAGAACAGTTAGCCAGTAAGAATTTAAATGGCATGAAGCTGGTATTGGTAACGCTGGAGCCACCAGTAAATCCAACGGAGGCGCATCTTGAGGTATATTTCTTTAATGAAAAAGAATTAACCAATATTGCCACATCCGCTACATCTGCCAAAGAAATCTTTCCCATTTTCGGTGGGCACCGGGTTTTAGGCGGCTTTGCGTCAAACCAAGTGCAGGTGACCCAGATTACGGCTCCCAGTCCCAATCCTGACCAGAAATTGATGCTGACGGTGAAACCGATCGGCGACTACTCGACCTATACATTGAGTTTAAATTTTCCCAATATTGATCCGCTGTTTAATCAACTCTCGTTTAAATTCCGTCCCGGTTGCTTCAGTACGGAATGTGCGCCCAAGCAGACGTTTAAACCGGCTCCCCAGGAACCAACGATCGATTATCTGGCAAAAGACTATGACTCGTTTCGGCACACAATGATTGCCGCGATGATGCAACGGGTTCCGGACTGGCAAGCTACGAGTGAAGCGGATCTCGATCAGGTCTTGTTGGAAATCTTCAGTGTTGCTGCCGATGAGTTGAGTGATTACCAAGATCGGGTGATGAATGAAGCGTATTTAGCGAGTGCTCGTAAGCGGGTTTCTCTAGCTCGTCATGGGCGTTTGATGGACTACCACATTCACCAAGGCAATCAGGGGAGTACTTGGGTGGCGATTCGGGTGGCAGAGGGAGAAATTTTCGCTCTTCCATCGGGGTTTCTTACTTGGACGGGTGAAGAGGTGAATGCATCTACCTCTCAAGTATTTATGAGCCAAGGGTCAACGCTACCGTTGTTTGAAATTGATACCGCTTTTGCCATAGAATTAAATGCTAGCACGGTATCAAGTGGATTGCGCGATCGCTTTCTCCGTAACAAGATTGAGCTTTCGACGACATTGACTAATCTTCAGGTCACGATTAAAGAAACCAATCAAAAATGGTTACTCACTGATACTGAAAAGCAAGCAGTCTTCTTGATCAAACAACTAGGGAGTAAACTCATTGTTTATGCACCCGATATTGTATTTGAAATTGATATTGCTTTTACTACGGAGTTAAATGCTGGCACGGTATCGAGTGAGTTGCGCGATCGCTTTCTCCAAAATAATGTTACGCTTTCCGCAACGCTAGCAAATCTCCATGTCACTGTGAAACCATCCGATCAGCAATGGTTACTCACAGATACCGAAAAGCATGAAATCTTTTTCATCAAACAAGGTGAGGACAAACTTAATGTTTATGCACCCGATCTCCATCCGTGGTTGAATGAGATTGAACTGTATACCTGGAATGGGGCAATTCCATCGCTAGCGGCTGGAAGTACAAAAGCCGATCTAAAGTTAATCATCCCTCAAGAAATACCCGCGAGATACCTAGAAAATCTGATTCGCCGTCGTCAGTCGAATTACTTAGTGATTCAAGAATGGCTGAATCCAGAAACAGGTTTAACAGCAGGTCGCGATCCAACCAAGCGACAGTTACTAAAATTGCTACCAGGCAAAGCGGCTGCAACGGCAAAACAAGACCCGTTTACAGGAGATTGGTTTGTCCAAGTGCAATGGGAAGAGAAAGATAAACTGCAACGCAACTATTGTTTCACGATCGATTGCGCCACCAGTCAACCCACGAAGGTTTCTCTGTTTCATGGCAACTTAGTTAAAGTTCACCACGGTCGGCCTCGCGCGATCGCCTTTAAAGCACCAGGGACAATTCTAGGGACAAATGAGTATTACTATCAGCCCACTAAACGATGGGGCACAATATGCTCATTACCGCCGGAACCTCTCGCGTATAAAGCGACACTGCCAGGGGGTGAAATTCCGCCACAATCGACGCTAGAGGTGACCGTGAGTTTGAATGTACAGGACGATCGCTGGGATGAAGTGATTGATCTGATCCACAGTGACGATAGTGCTGAAGCAGGCGATCGCTTTATTGTGGAAACAGATGAACTCAGACAGAGTATCATTCGTTTTGGCAATGACAAGAATGGTAGAAAGTTACCATCTCAAGCAACGGTAAAGTGTAACTATCAAGTTGGCTTGGGATTAGATGGCAATATTGGCTCGGATACTCTGTTGCATGGTGGTTTGTTAGTTAGTCTGGATGCTGAGAATCGGATTACCTACGATGCGACTATACTCCAGCCTGCGTCACCCGGAAAACCCTCGGTTTGGAATCCTTTTGATGTAACCAACGGTCGTGCCCCAGAACCCGTTACAGAAATTATTCGGCGAGTGCCAGAAGCCTATCGATTCCGCCAGTTACGCGCGATTACCCTCCAGGATTATGTTAAGCGAGCAGAAGAATTGCCGGAAGTGTCCAAAGCCGCTGCCCGGTATGCTTGGACAGGCAGTTGGAGAACCGTGCAGATTGCGATCGATCCCGTCGGCACGACTCTCCTGGATGACACCCTGCGGGAAGAACTAGCGCGACACTTAAATGCAGTACGCTTGATTGGCGAAGATTTGGAAATCCGTCCACCCCGGTTTGTGCCGTTGGATATTCGGGTGAAATTGTGTATCCATCCGGAATATTGGCCGGAAGATATTAAGTTTTTGCTAGAACAGGAGTTTTCCGACGGGTTTACACCGGATGGGCGAATGGGCTTTTTTCACCCCGATCGCTGGACATTTGGGCAGGAACTCCACGCCAGTCAAATTTTGGGTCGCATTCAAGCGATTGAGGGTGTAGAACATGTGATTGCGATCGCGTTAAAACGTTGGAATGAAAAGACTCCCGGCACCGATAAAATCGCTCATTTACGCTCGAATGAAATCATCGAAGTGCGAAACGATCCCGACCACATGGAAAAAGGATTTATCGAATTTAAAGTAAAAGGAGGTCGTCAATGAGTACGGATGACCAAAAACAAGTCGGGTGTCGCAATGATTGTGCGGAATCGTTGACATTTCCTAAGCAGGTGAAAAACCGACCGGGACTAACGCACATTGATTATCGGATTGGTTCTTATGCGGACATTCGGGAGTTTTTATTGCGACGACTCGATCGAGAACCCCTGCTGGCTGCTTGGACGCACCGCGAAGCCGACGATCCGGGGATTGCCCTCTTGGAAGGAGCAGCAATTCTGGGCGATATTCTGACATTTTATCAGGATCTCTATGCCAATGAAGCCTATCTTTGCACCGCAAAATGGCGGGATAGTATTGACGATTTGGTGCGGTTGTTAGGCTATCATCTCTCACCGGGAATTGGCGGCAAGGCAACCTTTGCGTTTGGGGTCAAGGGTTCAACACCCGTAGTGATTCCAGCCAGTTTTCCGGTCAAAGCACAGCTAGAAGGTGCAGATAAGCCCATTGATTTTGAAACCATTCGGGAATTCATTGCAGAGCCAGCATTTAGCCAGTTTAACCTCTATCGTCCTTTTGTTCATCCCAAAATTACCAACAATAGAAATACCTTCGCAGTTGAGACGGCTAAACTCACCCTCAAGCTGGAAAAAGGCGATCGCTTAATGTTGGTAAAAGATCCAACCGAATCGCAAACACTCAGACAAATTGTTGTGATTGCTGAAGTTAGCGAAAAATTAGATTGTACTGAGATCGCAATCGAAGGTAGTTGGCAAAGTGGTAATGTTGATAGCCATGCAATGACGGCTTATAAACTAGGGCGATCGTTCCGCTACTTTGGTTACAATGCACCCCCAACCGTTACGGTTGTTGTGGGGCAAAATGCTACCCAGGTGCCAGTATCATTTGTGGCAGATGTTCATCCCCCTAGTAGTACCTCCTTTAAAAAAATTGTGGCCGAGGCCAGTTCTTTCAACTCCCCAGATGCGTTCTCTGTAAGTTCTAGCCCAATCAGTGAAAGGCTGTCGGATCTCAGTGTCCAAATTCTTGTTTCTCCAGTTCCACCCATATACAATCCGGCCTTAGCCAACAATTCATTCCCGTTGGATCAAAAAGTAGATGATATTTCTGTTGGCTCTACTTTGTTGATAAGTTTGCAATTGAGTAATATTACACCAACAGACTCCGATTCAACCTATTTCTTTGCAAAGAGGATCGCCCTGGTTTCTGTTGCTTCAGCAACCCACGGCGCACTCACGGGAGGAACCACAGTTGTCAAACTTGATACAGCTATTGGTACTGACGCTCTCAGATATACCGATATTCGCAGTGTCGAGTTTCAAGAAGTGGTAGGTCAAGCATTCACGATTATGTCTACTCGTGAAGCAGATATCACAGCAAACTCTTCACAACTTTTCTATTACGGAGATGGTTTCACTTATAAAAAATTAGAAGAGCGATCGCTGCAACTGGTTCAAGGTCAACAGGTTGAACAAGTGACTGCCGGAATTGATGACACACTCACATATCCTGACGAGCAGATAACGTTGCGGCCTCTCACAATAAAACCATCGCTGCAAAAACTTACCCTCGGAGATTTTCCACTGGAAAAACCACCCAAGGTTACAGTTTACGGCAACTTAGTTGAAGCTAACCAGGGTAAAACAGAACCCCAAGCAGTCTTGGGTAATGGGGATAATCGGCAAGTGTTCCAAACCTTTAAATTACCCAAAGCACCCCTGACTTATTTCAACTCCAAAAGTGAAACACCCCCGGAAGTGCCCGAGCTACAAATTTATGTTAGCGATCGCCTCTGGAAACGGGTACCTTCGCTGTTCGATCGTGGCTCCATTGAGGAAATCTATATCGTTCGGGAAGATACCAACGGTGATAGTTGGGTACAGTTTGGGGATGGTAAAACGGGGGCACGGTTGCCTTCTGGGTTAAATAACATCGTCGCGAAACATCGTACAGGCATTGGAGCCTATGGTGCCCTCAAGCCAGATACGACGGTGCAGGGTGGAAAGCTCGAACGGCTGGATAAAATCTGGCTGCCGGACATTGCCACAGGGGGAGAACAGCCGGAAACCGGAGACAATGCCAAAGAAGCGGCACCTGGAAAAGTCCAAAGCCTCGGTCGATTGGTCACTCTGCAAGATTTTGAACAGGAAACTCTCGCGATTCAAGGCGTGTCGAAAGTTGCAGCTATTTGGGGACTGTTGAATTATACCCCGATGGTGATGTTAACTGTCCTGATGGAGCGAGGTCGAGAGCAAGAGATTAATGAGGTTCAACAAATCCTCAATACCTACAATCGCTGTCGTGGATTCCAACGCTTTCCAATTTATGTTCGTCCTGGTAACTTGCGTCACGTTTATCTTGATGTCACTATTGGTATCGATCCAACATTTCAGCAACCGCTAGTTAAACGGGCAATTCAGGTCGCGATCGGTGTAACTGGCGAAGAAGGGAATGGCATTGATGGGACGGCAGGACTCTTTGGTTTGCCTCGTCGTCGGTTTGGTGAAGCGGAATATGAAACACGCATTGCCGCCACCCTGCAAAATGTTGAAGGTGTGATGTGGGTTAAGGTTTCAGCGTTCGGTTTTCTCTTGGGAACTGGTGATGACCCCCTCACTCTCAAACTGCCAGCGACTAAACTGAATCCTGGCAAATTAATCTGTGAAAACCATGAAATTCTAAGTTTGCATACAATCCATTTCCAGCCGCAATTTGTGACCACTATTTCTATTGGAGAGTGCTGATATGAGCGAAACACGAGTGTCTTTGTACGATCGCCTCCCCGAGATTTACCGAATTCGCGACGAGGAACAGCAACCCCCAGGGCAACTGAAGCAATATCTGGCTCTGGTAGAAGTGGTATATGGTGCTATTCATGACAATATTGAGGCGCTCTACCACGACCTGTTTATTGAAACCTGCGAGGATTGGGTGATTCCCTACATCGGCGATTTGCTGGGTACGAGCCATCTCAAAGGAGATGCTTGGACGTTGCGAGCCGATGTGGCGGATACGATCGCCCTGCGACGACGAAAAGGGACACTGGGGGCGATCGAGCAACTGACCTATGACCTGACCCGTTGGGGGGTGCATTGTGTGGAGTTACTGGAAAATCTGGTTTGGAATCATCATCTCAATCACCAACGTCCCGATCGAGGCGGTAATCCTCCCTACGCCAAAGCAACCCGCCATACTGTGATTCGCGGGGGAACGATTGTGCTGCGCGATGCAGCCATGTTGAGTCTTCTAAATTCCCCCTTTGATCCATTTGCTCACGTTGTGGATCTCAAGCCACCTGCTGGGGGCAATATTCGGTATAACTTACCCAATTTAGCGATTTTTCTGTGGCGACTTGTGGCCTATCGAATTGATGTTTCCCAACCCGTAAGCCGGGGTATTCAACCGATTGATTTAACCAAATTTCCGGATGCTGCTCCGTTTGTGGTGAGATTTGATGTCCATCCTCTGGGCCAGCCTGTGCGATTATTCAATATCAATCGCCATAATCCTAACCTGCGCCCACCCGTTGTGTCATTGATTGACGAAACACCTAGCCCAATTCCCACTCCCCGTTTAACGAGTCAATCAAATGCAGGTGTGCCAGATAAGTATGTCACTGTTGAAACCTATAATCCAATTGATCTTGCAGCTAACGCGATCGACATTGGTGAAACGGGATTGCAGCTACATATACCGGGACCAACCTTTAGCATCACAGGTTGGACGTTTCGGGGGGCAAACCTGTGTGCTTGGGAAGCGGGGTTGAATCGGGCCTTACACGATCGAGAAATCGCTATTGACCCAGTGATTGGTCGGATTGCGATCGGCGTAAAAGACGATGCTGAAGCCACTGCTTTAGTCAATCAATTGTTACTCACCTACACCTATGGTGCGGTAGGGCCAGTGGGTGCCCATCCGATCTCGCGATCGCCCGCTCCTACGGTATGGCAAAGTAGACCAGGAGAAGCACCTCAAGACGTGATTCCCCGTACCGTTGATTTTCACCAAGATTCCAATGGCTTACAGGCAGCCCTTCAGGATATTGGGAGTCTAACCGCTCCGTTGATGATTGAAATTAAGGACAGTATGACCCACACGTTGGACATCAGTACGATACAGCTGAATCGATCGCTGATTATTCGTGCCGCTAGTGACCAACGTCCTGTGATTAAGTTGGTAAAGCCTTTGCGATTCCGACCCCAAAAGGTAAAGGGAGTTGATGCAAATGAGCAAGATAATTTAAATGCTTTAATGTCACTTCTAACGGTTCGACTAGAAGGTCTGTACCTAACGCGAGGAGATAGTTGGGTTGCCAGTGATGCCTTAATTGAGCAGGCTGCTGTCAACCAGTTGGAGATTCTCGACTGTACACTCGATCCCGGCGGTAATAAGGAATTGGATGGTACGGCTCAAGGTAAGCGTAAGGATATCTTTACATCTCTCAAACTGGATCAGTCCTACGGATTTAGTGATGATATAGAAAAAGCTGCCTTTAACCAAGTGCCGGAAATCATTCTACATCGCACGATCGCAGGTCCAATCCTGATCGATACAAATTATAAACTTCATCTAACAGAATCAATTATTGATGCAGGTAAAGGCATTGGTGATGATTCTAGCAACAGTTTTGCTGTTACAAGCACAACTGATCCTGGCAATACTTGGGGAGCACCTACGCAAGTTCATAGCATTACGGTGTTTGGACGAATGCGAGTAGAAAGTATTAGCGGCCAAGGAGGAATCTGGGTACATCCGTTAGAAGTTCTGAATAACCAAAAAGGCTGTTTAAAATTTAGCTATTTTTCCGGTCAGGGCGATCGCCTACCGCAAAATCATGCTTGTGTTAGTGGAACAGAAGCTAAACTGCGGTTCGTCAGTGAAATTTTCGGACAACCAGCCTACGGTCAGATCCATGAAAGCACAGATAGCCAGATTCGCGAGCAAGGACCAAACGACGATGCAATGGGAGCGTTCGGATTTTTATTAGAGTCACATAAATGGCGCAATTTACAAATTCGTTATCGAGAATTCATGCCCGTGGGAATTCGACCCTTGTTGATTCCAGTCACTTAGAGCCATTAAAAATAGGACTTACGCAAAAACTCTCCTAAACTCTTATTCCTAGCCTTCGGCAACGCCAAGGGCGAACGCGTACTTCGCGTCTACCCTCCGGGAAGGCGAAGCGCCTATTGCGGTTTTATAAATCAAGATTTCCGGCAATTTCTGCGTAATATGATGTCCGCTTAAATGACCATAATAAAACGTAGTTACAATTGTAAACCCTGACTGGTAGCCATCTTTTAACTTTTAACTTTTAACTTCCCAAAGGAGGTGCAGGATGAAAGGTGATTTTTCAAAATGGAATTTCGACGATCGCAATGAGAACTTTAATAGTGTTCTGCACCAGCAGGGACGAGTCCTGCTCGATTCTGACTGGAATGCCCAAACCCAACTGCTGAATGACTGGCAGACAACCGCTGGGCAGGACATCATCGGTGCCGGGGTGGCTGCAGTGCCTGCGGAGAATCCTGATGCTTTTAAGGTGATGCAGGCAAAGGTAGCAAGCAATCCCGATCGCGTTGAGATCCAAGTTCAACCCGGTCGTATCTGGGCGGATGGGTTCTTGCTCAATTTAGCGGGAAAAGACACCCTCACGCGACAAGCGACATATTTGCAACCCCCGATTCAGAATCCGCAGGGAACAGTGGGATCGATCGGGGGGGGTGTTCGGGATGCGGTTATTCTGGAAGTGTGGCAAGAGGCGTTCAATGGCTTCCAGAAACCGGAAACGCTGATTGAACCTGCCCTCGGTGGTCCCGACACCACGGAACGGGTTCAAACTGCTATGAATTGGCGGCTCTATCGACTGGCCGACGATGAAACCTGTGATAATATTCGCGGCAAGCTGCAGGATCGATGGGATGAAAAGGGCAAACTCACCGTTTCGCTAGAAGATCCAACCGTCACCAATGGGGATTGTCCCGTTGTTTCGGCAGGTGGATATACGGGTTTTGAGCATTACCTCTACCGGGTTGAAATTGCCGATAGTAAAGATGCCATTCCCAAGTTCAAATGGTCACAGTTTAATGGCGGATTGGTGGGGCGAGGTGTGTTTCAGGCTCCCTCTGGTGGAGAACCAGGCAAAGTTACAATAACACATAATTTACAAGCGATTATTCATTCAGGGATTAGTGATTTTTACTTAGAAGTCATTGAATACAATGTTGCATTGGGAAATCAGCAGGTAATTTATGGGGCAACGGCATCTCTGAACAATTCCAACGAACTGGAATTAGCAACCCCTGTCATATTTGGCACAGAACAACCTGTCTCACCCCCACCCGCACCAGGAGAATTACCCATAACTTACTTTTTCCGGTTGTGGAATGGGATTGCCGACATTGCTACCTTTGCGATGAATCCTGCCAAACTACTGCAAGATGGGATTTTGCTTAAATTTGACGATCCCAGTTCTCCAGGTAAAATCTATACACCTGGAGATTACTGGACATTTAAAGTACGGGCAGGCGAAATTGCGAATCTCTCACCATTAGTCGATAACCAGCCCCCGGAAGGGATTGTTTACCATCGGGTACCCGTTGCCGAACTCAATTGGAATGCAGCGAAAGATATTAGCTTTGCCAATCAGGAAATTGAAGATTGTCGCAAACCGTTTCGGCCACTGACCAATCAAAAGGTTTGCTGTACCTTCTCGGTAGGGGATGGTAAAAGCAGTCAGGGGGACTTTAATTCGATCGAAAATGCCATCCGTCACCTCCCACCTTCCGGTGGTAAAATCTGTGTCCTACCGGGCATTCATGCAGCCAATGTGGACATAATTAACCGCCGTGATATTCAAATTACAGGGTGCGGGGTACATTCGATCGTCCATCCTCTATCGACCGAAGCCTCAACCAGCGATCCAATTTTCCGTATTGCCTTCTCACGCAATATCCAAATCGATCACCTCAACCTAGTGACGGTGGTTGGTACTGCAATTCAAGTTCTGGACGATCTCAAGCTTCTTCCATCGGATACTCTTCGGGTTCCTCCTCAAGATTCCACCGGGATTCACATTCTCTGGAATTACATTACTGCCAGTATTCATGCGATCGAAATTCGCACACGGAATGAAACTCAAGCGGGAAACAATGATATTTGGATTGCCCATAACCAGATTTACTTGTTAGACAAGCCAACTGGAAAAGCCACGATTTTGGCGATCGCAGATGGTGTGTTGATCGAACGCAATCGGCTGATGATTGTGCCACCCCCCCAAGAAAACGATCCGCAAGAACCCCGCCAACCGAACGATCCTTCAGGTGGCGCGTTCGACCCTTGTAAACCTTTAAAATTTTACTATGGATCTCAGTTTTCCATTTACAAGTTTGTGCAGTCTATATTCTTGTATGCAGCCAAATTTTTGGTCGTTGAAAAGCCGATTTATCTGGCTCAAGGAGGCATTCAAATTGGCAGCAGTTCCGATGGGGTGAAAATTATTGGTAATGAAATTATTGGTGGATGGGGCAATGGCATCACGCTGGGACACGTGCCAGACGGGATTTTTGACGAGAATACACCCAAAAATGAGCGGATTTTTGTAAGCAAACTTGCCAGCGATCGCTTGGAGCGTTTACAGAAAGAGTTTGTCAGCCACCTGTATGGAATTTCTATCGAAGAAAACACAATTGAGCGGATGGGATTGTCGGGAATTGGTGTTGTCAGTTTCTTAAAGCTGGAAACAATTCAATTAATGGTACAGGTTAACGATCTGACCATTTACCGCAATCAGATTACCCAATGTGCCCAACAACTCCCGAACCCCATTCCCGAAGATTTGCTGGGACAAGTTGGCTTTGGTGGGATTGCTTTAACAGGTTGCGAATATGCCACGATCCAGGAAAACCGAATTGAAAATAATGGGATTAGTTATCTCGATCCGATCTGTGGTGTTTTTATTCTTTTTGGTGACCGGATTGACATTAGCAACAACTACATCTTGAATAATGGCAAACTCGTCAAAAAAACACAGAGACAACGACCTCGACGAGGTTTACGGGGTGGAATTTTCATTGCTCTGAGTTTGGCCTCACGGGTAGGAGAATTGCTGGGTGATATTGCAGAAGTTGTCAAAACGGGTTTGCCCTTTGATGATGGGGTGCCTGCGGTTAAAGTGCATGGGAATGTGGTGACGCAGCCCTTGGGGCAGGCGTTGTTTATCATCGCCATCGGCCCAGTTTCCGTGGTGGATAACGAATTCACCTCCCAAGACATTGACGTACAGGCGGATTTCTTCACCTACATTGCTGGAGCCGTTTTTATTCTCAACCTTGGCTACACCATTCAAGAACTGTTGGGATTGGTGTTGCTCAAAGCGACTCAGTTTGGGAAAGCAACATATAATGCACCGACCGCAGCCGTTGGGACTACTAATGGCTTTATGCTCCAGACAGGGGTATTCGAGGCTGCGTTTTTCTATGGCACATTTTGGCCCAGTGGAAAGGTGTTATTTAACGATAACCAAACGACACTGGATTTACGGGCTATTGAAACAGACTTACTATTCAGTTCACAGTTTATTTTTACGCTGGATGATATTGGTTTTAGCAGCAATCAGTCTGACTGCAATACGTTAATTGATGTGCTGGTTACTAATACTTGGTTGATGGGTTTTTCGATCAGGACAAACGATAACCGATTTAGAGAGGGGTTAATTTTTACACTACTCTCCCTCTTTTCCTTCGGCATTCTCAATACAAATACCTACAATCAAGGCTCTCACTGCTTCCTTGCCTTGGCTAGCAGTCCCCAGCTACGAGTCGATCGCGATAACATTGTGTTATTCGATCAATTCTGTAATCCCCTCGTGAACGCCCTAACCGAACGATATAGCTGAGAGGTCTAGCGTCCTATGCCTAAGAGAACAGAGTTTAGTACGGATGAAATCTTTAGAATAATCGACACCTCGCTGGAGCAGACCGATCGACTCCGGGCAGATAACCTGGACAAAATGGCGACGGTGCAGCAGGTGAATACCAAAGCATTGGAAAAAGAACGAGAACGGTTATCGGTTAAATACGGAGCCAACGATGCGCGGGTGCAACGAATTGATACAAAGCTTCAATTTACCCAGGGCTTTACCCGCGACCTCAAGGTTGAAATCGAAAAAACAAAAATTCAGGTGCCTACCGTAGATCGCAATACTTGGATGGTACACGGTCGCGTCCTCCAAGCCAAGGAAAATCAAGGAATTCCCGGACTGACTGTTTCCCTTGTCAATCGCAAAGGGCAATGGATTCGGGATCTGGGTTATGCCTGCACCGATGAGCGGGGATACTTTGCCATCCTCTACTCGCCTAAAGATGATAAATCTGCTACAAAGCCACCCACGGAGCCAGTGTTCCTAATGGTGAGCGATCCAAATCAACGTATCCTCTATCGCAGCTCAGAAGCCCTGACAATTCAACCGGGACAGGTGGTTTATCGGGAAATTTTCCTATCCGATACTGATGTCCTAAAAATCTGTGTTACGCCGCCGGATGGTAACTCAACCGATGTAATAGTGGATGTAATGGTGGAACCCGATGTCTGGCTAGCGCGGGGACGGGTGAGCGACGAACATGGTCAACCGTTGGAGGGGTTGGTAGTGAGTTTGTCCGATCGCGATCTTCACTTTGACGATCGCCTGGGCACAACACAAACCGATGCCAATGGAGATTTTGCGATCGCCTATCGCACCGAGGATTTTCAGGATTTATTTGAAGCTCGTCCCGATCTGTATATCAAAGTGATGGATAGCCAGGGAAATACACTGTACTCCTCTGAGAATGCGGTGAGATGTGAGACGGGTCGTGTTGAAGTGTTTAATATCACTATCAACAGAGGAATGATTTCATAATTGATATCTAGAGAGGCGCTGAAGCCATGAAAACCCCTGCCGTGAAAGAACCCTCAAATACTCAGCAAAGACAGGCTCTTGTGAATCGTGCGGTGATTCAGCCATCTAGACGATCGCTCAGTTCTGGGGTGCTGCAACGTAAGCCTAGTTGCGCTTGTGGGGGTGGTTGTCCGCGTTGTCAGACCAAGCTCAATATTAGTGAACCGGGGGATAAGTACGAGCAAGAAGCCGAACGCATTGCTGATGAGGTGATGCGAATGCCAGAACCATCTGTGCAGCGACAGATGGAGCCAAAGGAGGAGGGTGTAATTCAGACCAAAGCGATTAATAGCCAAGTTGCTTCTTCAGTCCCAATACAAGAATCTTCTGAAGTCCCTCCGATTGTCCAGGAAGTCCTCAACTCCCCCGGTCAACCACTCGATCTCGAAACCCGCACCTTCATGGAATCCCGCTTTGGTCATGATTTCAGCCAGGTGCGAGTGCATACAGATGAAAAAGCAGTGGAGTCAGCAAAAACAGTAAAGGCACTGGCCTATACTGTAGGGCATAATGTTGTATTTGGGGCAGGACAATATTTGCCTAAAACGGTTAGTGGTCGAGGACTGCTAGCACATGAATTAACACATGTGTTGCAGCAGCAACCCAACACTCGGCATATGAAAGTAAACAACTTTGGATTCACAAAATCTCCAGCTCATATTCAACAAAAACTGGCACTGACAGGAACTCAGGGAGACGTTGCGCGTGTCATTGCTATTATAAATGCTGGGATAGACATTCGTTTTCAAGCACGGATGAGCGCATCTGGGGAGGTAGAGATCATCCAAAGTGGAAATCAGGGACCACCTACGCCTGAACAGCAATTCTTCACAGGGAGACTTCAATCTTTGATAAATGAGGCAGGGACTACCACCGTTAGCGTGGTTTCTGGAGGGACGTCCATCGTGGGTAGTTACGCCCTGTCACAGATCGACATCGCTGATATAGAGGCATTGGGAATTGGTCAACCTGGTTGGGATGCAAGGGCGGCTCTTCTTCATGAACTCGTTGAACAACGAGAAAAACAACTAGGCACTACGGCTGCACAGCGAGCTTATGGTTCACCCACCAGTGGATCTCATGGGCAAGGTTTAGCGGCGGAACTAGGCATGATTGGAGCAGTCCTTGAGTCGGACACAAATTTAGTTGGAGCAACGGCGAACCCTGATGGCACCATGAACGGCACCCGTACAGTGATTTTTCGTTACCCCGATGGAACTCGTTACCGCGTTACGGTAACACTATCGCATAACAATATTACCAATGTGACTAGAACAAGGCTTCCCTAATTGGGGAGAACAATTCAATAATAGTTTTCTTGCCAAATGGTGTAGTTTTTAAGGCTATATATCTGAAACCATTCATAATACAGCCCAAAGGGAGGTACAAACTCAGATGAGTTACGCAGACCCTAAGCAGGAACTTACTAAGCATCTCGATACTTATTTGGCTTCGCTCCCATTACCTGAGCGGGCTCTGACCTCCGCTAATATAGAGAATGGGCAACGCAGCAAGCAAGTTCTCCTAGACGGGAAAGAAGCTACTGTGCCGTGGCTTCTGGATAGACTCAGCAATCCCGATTTTGCAGTGAAAGATGCTTGCTATGACCTTGTTTTGGAGATTGGTAGCCCAGCAAAGAAGGTCTTATACGACGAGTTAGGTAAACGAAGTCCTATTTTGGATATTTGGATCGTCTCCATGCTGAGATATCTTGGCGATGAAAGCCCAACCGATCGACTTAGGGAAATGTTACAAAATCCAGATGAACACGTTAGGTACCTTAGCGCACTCGCATTAGCCTTCCAACACCTTGATTCTCCAACACCTCCTGAGGAAGTATTACCCGTTCTCGTAGATGCTCTGGATAGTGCGAGAAATATTGAGGGAACACCTTTCACAGTCGCTGGTTCTGCCCTTGGTTGCTTAACTCGGATGACTGGAGAGAACTTTCTTTCGTCTTCCCAGGAGATCATTTTTTACAACTATGAGGATTTCCTTTATCCTCCGCCAGTACATCCTTTTCCCTTTGCAGCAGATTTGATCACGAAGGCTTCAGAGGAGGAACAACTTAGAATTCGTCAACGTGCTAGTGCATGGCTAGCTCACCGAGATGTTTTTTCGTAGATCAAAATCATAGGTGGAAAAATGACTTTGCCCTGTTGGCATATTTGAAAGGTTATTTTTTAATCCTGGTAATGCGTCCACATCGACAAGTCGATCGCCCACCTGTAGCTTGGCTTGAGGCACTACCCCTGTTAAGGTGTACCAATAATGTACTAGGTGGAAGCCTTATTCTTACGTTATGTTCGCAACCCTTAAACCGAAAAATTGAGCGCAAACACTATTTTTTGCTATCAAATTTTAATCGGTGCAACGCTACAACCCTTACTACTACGTTGAAAAAAACTTCACCTTAACAGGGGTAGCTTGAGGCACTAAACCCAACAAACCCACAACAACCAATACCTCAACCACCGGAGGTACTGAACACATGAGAACCCTTGCTACCAAACAACCTGCCAAAGATTTATCTCAGCAAAAGCAGGATCGCGTGCGATCGCCTTTAGCAGTGAGTGGAGTGCGATCGCGCAATGTCTCTCCCCTTTCAACAGGGATACCACTGCTACAACGCAAATGTGCCTGTGGCGGCAGTTGTCCGCGTTGTCAAGGCGACCTGACGCTGCAAACCAAGCTGAAGATTAATGAACCGGGGGATGAGTACGAGCAGGAAGCCGATTCTCTTTCAGAGACGCTTCGCGAACGCATTGCAGACGAAGTGATGCGAATGCCGGAACCTTCTGTACAACAGCAGGTCAAGTCTGAAGAAGAGAACGAGGAGAAGATAGTTCAGAGGCAGGCGATCGCTCCTCCCAACCCCCATCAGCCTGTGCCTGCCGGAGTGCCGCCGATCGTGCATGAGGTCTTAAGCACCACCGGACAATCGCTCAATGCCAACACCCGTCGTTTCATGGAAGATCGATTTGGCTATAACTTTAGTCAGGTAAAAGTGCATACTGATGCAAAAGCAGTCGAGTCAGCCCAGGTTCTCCAGGCTCGCGCCTTTACCCTGGGTCACAACATTGTCTTTAACCGGGGACAGTATGAACCCGAAACCCTTTCCGGCAAGCGATTACTCGCCCACGAACTGACCCATGTGTTGCAACAGCAGCAAGGGCTTGCTCTGATTCAAAGAGCATCCCTCGTTTCAGGATCGGTGACATTTCAGGGCTGCTCCTCAGAGGATCTGGATAACTATGCAGTCATTCCAGAAGAAGGGAACCATCCAATTCATCCTCCCGTTAGCGATACCGTATACGAAGCCGATGGCATTTTATCGCGCTATCATCAACCACTGACACCCGAAGACGCCAGTGCCTGGGAATGGTTCAAAGTATCAGGACCCTGTGAACTGACGGTCAATTGCAATGATTCTCCGCAGTTCGATCTTGACTGTCAGGGAGCTGGAACCGTTTTTGGCAGCCTTGGGGCAGGTTTGGTAACCAGTGTTGCGGCGGGCCCATTCATAGGTGCAGGGGCATTTTTAGCGGGTCTTGCAGCGCCTGAAGTGTCCAGAGCCAGAAGTGGCTGGACAAATAAATGGCACAATGCCCTGTCCAATAATCCTTTCTTGAGTCCACAGGAAGAGTAATCTATAGCCGAGGGAGGCACTCAATCTATGAAAGGTCTTGCCACCAAACCACTTTCTCAGAATTCCTCGCAATGGCAGCTCGCCCGTAGGTTGGGTTGAAGCATGAAACCCAACAAACCCAAAATACCAAATATCATCATCTAGGGAGGCGCTGAAGCTATGAGAACCGTTGCCACTAGACAACCCTCTAAAAAGGATTCCGTTGACCAGAAACCAATGAGAGCAACTCCTGCGCCTGTTGAAAAAACGCACAGTCTTTCTACACTTTCAACTGGTTCAACCGTACTTCAGCGCCAACCGAGTTGTGCCTGTGGTGGGGGATGTCCGCGCTGCCAGGAACAAGCGTTACTGCAAACCAAGCTAAAGATTAGTGAACCGGGGGATAAGTATGAGCAGGAAGCCGAACGCATTGCCAATGAAGTAATGCGAATGCCAGAATCAGCTATTCAACGTCAAGTTGAACCAGAGGAAGAGGAAGAAGAGGAGAAAATTCAGACTAAGTCTATTCACCAAATTACACCTTTAAGCCAAGGGCAGGATGAGCTAGAGTTGCCACTCCTGCATAGCCTAGAATCCCCTCTCGACATTCAGTTTAAGCAGGATCAGGATGGCGGTACCCCCCTATCAACATCGACGCGTCGCTTTGTAGAACCGCTCTTTCGAGTTAATTTTGACCAGGTGCGGCTACATACCGATCAGCAGGCGCATCAGATTGCGTCAAAAATTCAGGCAAGAGCTTTCACCTATGGACATCACATCTGGTTAGGCAAGGGCGAGAGTGAACACAATCAAGCACTTATGGCGCACGAACTAACCCACGTAGTGCAACAATGTGGTATTAGCCCTAGTGTATTAGCGGTTAGCCCTAAACAGATTCAACGTCTCGTAGATGCCAACCGCGTTAGCTGCAATCGCTTTCCTCGTAATTACCCAATTTTCACTGCTATCGGTACTGTAGATCCAGTGGGTGTGCTACAGACAGCAGATGCACGGGCTATAGAAATGCTGACCAACGTCATTGATGAGCTATCGGATATTCGCACCCAGGTGCAAGCCGGTGCAACCCCAGCATGGCCCCTCATCTCAGACGAGATCGCCAGAGGGATGCGCCAACGCCTGCGCTTAGATCCTGATAACCCGCAGGTCTGGACTGGTACAGGTTCGGGAACCGTTGAACTAATCATCAGATGGTATGGCAACGTCCGCAGCCTGTTGACTAGCGGTCGAATGAACTACACTTGCCTGGATCCTGATTGTGACGCTGACGATTGGGCCGCAGCCATTCCGGGAACCTCACGTATCTTTCTCTGTCGCCTTTTCTGGCACGACTCTGTTGATAACCGGGCATTTGCTCTAATTCATGAGGCGGCACACGTCTACTATGGACTTGAAGACACCGGAGGTGGTGCCGGCAACGCTCACTGCCTCGAACAGTTTATAGCTGATGCGAACGGCGTACCGATCGACCCAGAACTTGTTGATGCTTGCCGACCGCCATCGCCATAAAGGCAATACTTTGTTAACCGAAAAGTATTGATTCATGCCCCCAATTTAGGAAATATCCTAAGTAATCTTCAATTACAATGGTTTACCTTTGACAGAATTAATTCATCAGGTAGATGTTCATAAATTTGACATTAATCAACTCATAGGAGTACTCAAGCCATGAGAACTTTTGCTCCTCAACACCCCTCAGTCGGTACTTCCAAGCGGCAGTATGTTCCTATTCACCATGAACCTGTTACAAAAATATACAATCTATCTACTTTTTCTCTTAGCACCCCAAAACTACAACGCAAGCCTAGTTGTGCCTGCGGTGGTGATTGTCCGCGCTGTCAGGAAGCAGCTTTGTTGCAAACTAAGCCTTATATTAGTGAACCAGGAGACCAGTATGAGCAGGAAGCCGAACGTATTGCCGATCTGGTGATGAATACACCACCAGAATCTCAGATCGATCAAACAATATCGAATGGCGATCGCGGACAAGAAGAAATTATCCACGCTAATAAAATTATACCTTCGATCCAACGTCAAGCTGCTGAAGAAGAACAAGAGCCTCAGAGGGGAGATGAAGAACCGACAGAAGAAGAGCTAGAAGAACTCGAAGCATCTAATGTCGCTCCACTCGCCCAAAGAAAAGTTGAACCAGGCACAGACAAACTAAGCAATAACGAACAGGTTATCTTGCAGAAAGCTCTAGAGCGGCAACACAGAGGCAGTCCTCTCCAAACCGAGACCCGTCAGGTTATGGAAAGTCGTTTAGGCCATGACTTTTCTAAAGTTCGGATTCATACAGACAACCAAGCTCATCAAGCGGCTAAGACAACTCATGCCCGTGCCTTTACTGTTGGTGAAGATATTTGGTTTGCTCGTGGAGAATTTTCTCCTCATACGTCTTCAGGTCTTCATCTCCTCACTCACGAATTAGTTCACACAATTCAGCAGCGCAGTTCTTCTACTCCCAATCTTTACCAAACTATACAGCGTTCAATCTGCCCTAGTGCCTGTGAAGAACCAGTCAGTAGCGGATGTGGAGGATTGTGCCGCTCAGATGAAGTAACACGGGATAACTGTGGTACGAGCGATGCTGTCAATCCTGACAACAAAATTAGTCACATTCGCGTAGTGCTTGCAGATCGTCAAGTAACCCTATTTTGGAACGGCACACCAAAAACTGCTGAAGGTACTTCAGAAGTGCATAATTGTACACCTAACTCTGATAGCACACCCACAGGATGGGACACTGTTGGAGTTAAATGCGGAGTTAGTCACACCAGTTGGAAGCGTTACAACATGGCTTGGTTCACTGGCTTTAGTAGTCATGGTTATCGGTTTGGGTTTCATAATTCTCAACCACTGGGCAGCAGTTGTCATTCTTCTGGATGTGTGCGAGTCTCTTGTGAAGTTGCTGATAAAATTAATAAGCATAGCTCGAGTGGATGGACGAGTATCATTGTCAGATGAGTGTCCAGTTAGTTATACTTTGCACGGGAATAAACTGAGCTTTTGATTTAGCTACGAGCACTTCAGCTATGAGTTATTTGCTGATTGCTGACCGCTCAAACTATAGTAGAATCGCCTTTAGGTTGGGCCTCATGCTTCGACCCAACATTTCCACATCGAAAGTAACAATACTGATAGTGCGATCGCTCACCCGTAGGTTGAGTTGAAGCATGAAACCCAACATTTCTACAGATAGGTACTTTTCCTAAATTCGTTCAGAGTCTAGAGACGCTTCGCGAACGCATTGCCGACGAAGTAATGCGAATACCGGAAGTGAAAATTCAGCGTCAGACTCAACCGGAAGAGGCAGAAAGGCAGTCAGTGCCTACCAACTGCGTTGTCAATCCCTATGGAAGCCATCTACCACTTATGGGGACAGTTCATCGATTGCCCCCAGGACCAGACTCAGCAACCCGTGCAAACGGCTCTGAAAATCAGCACACCGGGCGATCGCTACGAACAAGAAGCTGATCGTATTACCGTCTTTTGCCCTCAGATTCAAGGAGATAAAACAATGAAAACTCTTGCAAATCAAGCATTCTCTACGGAAACCTCACGAAAAAAGCTTGTTAGTGTGAAAAATACATCCCCTTCAAGAATTGGTAACCTTTCACCCAATTTAACAAGTGCGGCAATGCTTCAGCGCAAATCTAACTGTGCTTGCGGTGGTGGATGTCCACGCTGTGCAGATAACGTCAAAATTCAAACTAAACTAACGATTAATGAACCAGATGATCGGTACGAGCAAGAAGCGGATCGTGTTGCGGATCAAATCATGCGGATGTCAACAGGAGTTAACCAAGAAACAGATGAGTTAGAGGAAGAAGAAATGATTCAAACCAAATCATCAACGACATCGAATCTGGAACGGACGGAATCTTCTATCTCGTCTATCGTTGGAAGCGTGCTCAATTCATCCGGACAACCGCTTGATCCTCGCACCCGTAATTTTATGGAATCACGATTTGGTCAGGATTTCAATCAGGTTCGCATTCATGTGGACGATCAATCTGCCACCTCAGCCCAAGCAATCCATGCTCAGGCTTATACTGCTGGCAAAAATATTGTTTTTAATACCGGATTGTATCAGCCCGAGACGGATCAAGGAAGACACTTGCTGGCACACGAATTGACTCATGTTGTTCAACAAACCGGCAACCAACCGTTGGAGATGATCCAACGCAGAGATTGGGGTCTTTTGGGGGGAAAGTGTTGTCATAACTCGCCAGAGGGGTCAGAGTGGGCACTCACGGGAGAGGGAACCTGGACTCAGTTAACCCAGGGAGACTGTACTGATTCCTGGACGGATTGTGATGGCATGACCTGTGGTGGTGGTTTTTATAAGGTGTCGAATTTTCAAACCGGCACTTGTCAAACACCTCGTGAGGATGATGCCCTCTACCGTCCGAGACGCTGGACACCCACCAACCCAAATTTACCAGATGCCATGTCGCCAAGTCAGCGGGGGAGTCAAGAAGGAGACACCCCGCCGAACTATGTTTACGATCCAACCTAAATTTTATGAAAACCTTTGCGAACAAGTCCGTCTCAGACAATATCCGGACAAGAAACCAATCCAACATTGGCGCTAAACCCGCGAATTCTCTATCTGGTGCAGTAACAACACCGATGTTCCAGCGCAAATCCAGTTGCGCTTGTGGTGGAGGATGTCCCCGTTGTCAGGAGCCGCCTGACGCACAAACCCTTGTCCACGAAGCCCTTGACGCTCCCGGTCAACCCCTCGATTCCGAAACTTCAGCTTTCATGGAATCCCGGTTTGGATCTGACTTTGGCGAAGTGCGAGTCCATACGAATGAAAAAGCAGCAGCATCGGCCCATGCGATGAATGCCCATGCTTATACACTGGGTTCAAACATTGTCTTCGGAACCAACCAATATGCACCCGGAACATTCACGGGTCAGAGGCTTCTAGCACACGAATTAGCCCATGTCATGCAACAAAGCCACGAAACCCAACCTGTACTGAGACGGATGGTTCGTGGGTCAGGAACACCTCCTGGGAACTGGAGTCGTCCCGGTGGTGGTACCTTCACATTAACGGTTGTTCCGGCCGCTGAAATTGAACGAGTGGACAATGCGATCTCCCAGGTACGAGAAGTCGCGACAAACTCGGATCGATACTCTGCCTGCCATGACTTCTTCCAACAGCGATGCCCAAACGCTACTCCAAACACCCTGCAACAGGTTTTCAATAACGCACAGATATGGAAACTAGCAGATCCCTCAGGCAATGAGCTAGCTCGGGGTGACACGAACGGTTCAAATATTGCCTACACCCCATCTGGGTACGCTCAAGGCACGCAGGGACTTGCTGAAACGTTAATGCATGAACTCGGTCATAACTGTGGCATTCCCGGCGATGCAACTCATTATCATGCAGAAATGGCAGCAGCATACTGCATGGGTCAGGGGCGTAATCAGTTATCATTGCAGTTTGCGTTCAATGACCAAACTTTCATGTTGTTCTTTACGTATCGTCGAATCCTTGCAGAACTGGGAGCGGGACACTTCCGCCTGACGGCAGGGGGCGACTGGAATTATGTTGGGACAATTCTTGAGATCGCCAATGCAAGGTCGCCCAGTTCAAGAACTATCCCCTATGAATTCGGTAGCGCGATGGTTGGGCTACAAGGTCGAACGTCACTCGGAGGTCGTCTGGGTGCCGAGCGGTTTGGAGGACTCTTCGGTCGGATTGAAACCGGCCTTGGTGCAGGCCGTTTTTTAATTCGCGAACCCAGACCAGACGAAACAACTGACATTTATGGTAGTTATGTCTTGCAGCTTACGGGTGGTGTCGAGTTCTTGATTCCTATGAATCCCCATGTCTTCCCTCTAAGTATTGAAGCCGGTTATCGGCTGACACAACCGCTAACTTCTGAAGCGGAACGAATTCATACGTTCTCATTATCGTCAACATTTCATTTTTGAGCGTCCCGTAAGGCCCTCTTTTGGCGAAACATGAATGGCTTGATGCGAACTGACTCCTAGGAGCGCGCTTGCGGTATCGCTACTTTATGCTTGGTGTTAGCAGTTGGATCTCAGCATTTGCCTAAGCTTCTAATACACCTTTGGCGATCGCTTCCAATTTCTCGGGGTCAAGTACTGTGATTTTGCCACCCCGTTGATAGGTGACAATATTATGTAGTTGCTTGAATAAACGGACGCATTCTTCGTATGTAATCCCAATGCTGCGAGCAATTTGATAGTAAGGAAGGGGCGATTTTAGGGTACCTTGTTCTTCTATGGCATCTTGAATAAACTGCGCCAGACGAACGATCGCCCGTTCCGAAACTAATCCATGTACTGTGTTATGAAGTTGCTGCAATCGTTTGTTGAAAGTACTGAGTATAGTGAGTGCAATTTCTGGTGATTCTCGAATCACATCCAGCAATGCAGCGCGTTTTACTGTTAATATCTGGCAATCAATTAATGCTGTCACAGTTGCTGGAGCAATACCATCACCGAAAAAAGCAGGTGCAGCAAATAATTCTCCTTTTGTAAGCGTTCGGAGAACTGTTTCTTTACCAGTTGATGACGTTTTGCTTACACGGATGATCCCAAGGATGAGTGCATATAAGGTTTCAGGCAGGGTATCTCCTTCATGAAAGATAATTTCTCCCTGAGAATAAGCTTGAATTTGGGTATGAGGTTGAAGCTGTTCTAAGTTGTCTGATGGCAACTGAGAAAAAATTATCACCTGAGAAAGTTGCTCAATTGTCGCCCTCATGATATAGATTTTTTAAGCGCTTTGTAACTGAGGATTTTCTGAATCTTAACAGTTTATTACCAGTCAGCGCAGCTTTTTTGGCTTAATTCATCTGAAAATGCAAATAAAGACTCCAATCTCTATAACCGTTAATTACACGTAAAATTTCGATTCCGCTATCTGTAACTTGGTAAAGAATGATGTAATTTTCTATTGGTACGCCCCGCAAATAATCCTTAATATCTGCATAACTGCGTCCCATATTGGGGAAATTAGCAAGATACCGACATTTTTTATTAAACTCATCAACAAAACGCTCTCCAGCATCAATATTACGACTCGTAAAATAATCAATAATTTCTTCTAAATCCTAATTTGCCTCTGGGGAGATAATGTGCTGTTTCATGGTTGATTCTCTCTAGCTTGACGCAGTTTTTCCCGCAGTCGTTCGACTACAACTTCCCCGTCAAGCCCTTCACCTCTATCTAACTGTTCAACAGCGACTTCTACTTTTTGACGGGTTTCTTCAGCCCAGTTTTGATAGCCTTTTTCACATTCGTCTAATAGCTTCAAGGCCTTACTAATAACTTCAGCAGGATTTTCATATTTACCTTTGGCAATTTGTTTTTGAATCAATTGCTCATCTTCCGGCTTGAGTTGGATATTCATAATTTTTGCCTGCTGTAATTTTGCTCCTTACCCTTTATTATGACGTTTTGGCTCTCAGCGGTGAGTGCGAAAATTTCTATCACTTCGCTTCTGGTTACTTGATTTTTTCCCCTGTCTCTACAGAATGCAGGTTTTTACAGCTTCTTGAAGTACCTAGCAACTGGTAACAACCTGAAACCCAGCTTTTCATCGGTACAACGTGCTGGTGCATGACCAGGGTCTCCTCCGGTCTCGACCATAGCAACGGACATGCCTTTCTCTTTCATCGTCGATGGCAACCCACACCTTCATGTCTGCTGTAGTACAGACAGACTCGACAGCATGAAGCTGGCAGAGGCGCCAACCATCAGGATAGAATGAGCGGTACACGTCAATATCCATCGCTTTTTGAATCGAATCAAAGACCGGACTCCATGCCCGAAGCGAAAGACTTTTGATGGTATCAAGTTGGCTATCTTCGTATGGTTCAATTCGCATAGAGGTATTATGTGATTATGGTATATTACATAGATACTACCATCAAATTAATCACTCTCAATCATGTCAAAATCGCTCCACCCATTAACCGCTCATACCGATACTTCAACTCCTCTCTCATCAAAAACCAACGCTCTAAAGTTGCATCCATCTCTATCACCTTTTCTGCAGCCTGCCGCGCTAATATCAAAACTTCCTCATCATCCACTAAACTTGCTAAAGTAAAATCCGGCACCCCAGATTGTCGCATTCCCAATACTTCTCCAGGCCCGCGAAAACGCATATCCATCTCGGAGATAAAAAAGCCATCCTGGGACTGTTCCAACACCTTTAAACGTTGTTGAGCATCGGCACTTCTAGTACTGCTCATGAGTAAACAATAAGACTGTGCCGCACCTCGACCAACACGTCCGCGCAACTGGTGCAACTGAGATAAGCCAAAGCGCTCCGCATTTTCAATGAGCATGACAGTTGCATTAGGAACGTCAACACCCACCTCAACAACAGTGGTGGAAACGAGAATTTGAGTTTCTTTGTCCCGAAATTTGGTAATAGCTGCGTCTTTATCAGCGGAACTCATCCGACCGTGCAGCAAGCCTACCTGAAACTCCGGGAAAATACTTTCCTGTAACTTTTGATGCTCCTCCACCGCCGATCGCAAGTCTAATTTTTCTGATTCCTCTACCAGGGGCAAAACTATATAAACTTGCCTTCCCTGGACAACTTCCCGACGAATCAAGTCATAAGCTTGGGTGCGTTCCTGTGCCGATAGGGCAGTGGTTTGAATCTTTTGCCGTCCTGGTGGCAGTTCATCAATCTGGCTCACATCCAAATCCCCGTGTATCGTCAGCGCTAGGGTGCGAGGAATCGGTGTGGCTGTCATCGTTAATACATGGGGCTGTTCGCCTTTTTGCTGCAACTTCGCCCGCTGTTCCACCCCAAAGCGGTGCTGTTCATCAATCACCACCAAACCCAAACGGCTAAAGTTTACAGGGTCTTGAATCAAGGCATGAGTGCCCACCAACAGCGGTAATTCACCCGTTTCCAATTGGCTGTGAATTTGTCGCCGTTTTGCAATTTTAGTAGAGCCTGTCAGTAATTCCACTGGGAGATGCAGTAGGTTGAACCAGCTAACTAACTTCCGATAATGCTGTTCTGACAACACTTCCGTGGGAGCCATTAGTGCCGCTTGATACCCCGATTGGATGGCGGCAAGGATAGCAACTACAGCCACAACAGTTTTACCAGAACCGACATCACCTTGGATCAAACGATTCATTGCCCTGTTTTTTTGCAAATCGTTGAGAATGTCGTTAATTACCCGTTGCTGTGCCCCAGTGAGTTGAAAAGGCAGAATCTTGTAGAAATCTTCCAGTAGCTGCCCTGTGGGAGCCAAAATCGCGCTGGTTTGAATTTGTCTTGCTTGGTGCTGACGTTGTAATAGACCGAGTTGCAGGTAGAAAAATTCATCAAATACCAGCCGACGACGCGCCAATTTTAGGGTGTCGCTGTCGTTCGGAAAATGGATGTTAGATATGGCATCCTTCAATTCGATCAACTGGTACTTAGTTCGCAAACCACTTGGTAGGGGGTCTTTCATGTGAACAGTCGCGGGTAAAACATCAATAACCGCCTGTCTCACCATATTCGCCACCACTCCCTCAGTGAGAGCATAAATTGGCACTATCCGACCAATAGCCAACGACTCAATCGAATCTCCTGGATTTCCCAACACTTCCAATTCTGGGTTATCCAGTGTCGGGCCATATCTGCTTTCCTTCACCAATCCACAAGCCGCTAAAATTGCACCCTCAGGGTAGCGACGCTTTAAACTTTCCTGCCAACCGCGACTGGTAAAACGGGCACCAGCAAAAAAGCGGCTAATTTTGAGTTTACCGGTGTTATCTTTAATCTCCAATTCAAAAATGAGTAACTTTTTGTTCTTCGGGCTGACAAAACAATTACAACGCTTCACCGTTGCAATCACAGTCACCGTCTCACCCATTTTTAACTCGCGGATATTTACCTGACGAGCATAATCAATATGGTCGCGGGGATAATAATAAAGCAAATCCCGCACAGTTAGTAAACCAAGACGCGCCAAATTAGCCGCCTTTCTGAGTCCTATTTGTGGTATATCGCCCAACTTTTGGTCTAGCTTCGGCGCAACTAGCTTAGAAACCTCCGCCACAATTGGAGGCTTTGTATTAGGTATCGGGGAATATTTCTCCTCCACTCCCCCACTCCCCTTCTCCCCCCCCTGCTGTAGTTGGTAAAGATATCTGCGAGTTTCTGCTACTAAGTGTTGTCTATCTTCCGTCTCCAGATTTGGATAGCCAGCAAATTTCGCCGCTAGTTCTTGCCAGCGACGACGTTCAGTGTTAGGCAAGCTACTAGGGAATTTACCGAAAATCAGGGTAAGAAATTCACTGAAGCGGTATTGTCTGCCCATCAAATCGATGAAACCCTGTTCGGCCTCCACTGCCAAGGCTTTATGCAATCGCAACCAATCTGGAATGTCGTTAGTCATTAGTCAGAGCAGCTAAGAGTTAGGAGTTAGGAGTTAGGAGTTAGGAGTTAGGAGTTAGGAGTTGGGAGTTAGGAGTTGGGGTTGGAGTTGGGAGTTGGGAGTTGGGAGTTGGGGTTGGGACTCATAACTCATAACTCCTAACTCATAACTAATTTTCATACCAACTAGCCCGCCATGCGGCTTCAGCTTCAGCAACTGAGCGTTCCTGTAATTTTTTTGTATACTCACGCCCTAGCTTGTTAAGCTGAGTCAAGAAATAGCGAATTTGCTTGCGACCAGCACTAACGTTCAAGTCGGCAAACTCTATTTCTCCCAGTCGCAGGTTAATAGTCGTTATTTCTGTGAGGCTGGAGTCTTCTGAATCATCTTCCCGGTCAATTTGCACTACCAAGCTTAATAAATTGGGTGGCCCCGGCATCACCTCACCAGAGGCCTCTGATGCCGCAGCTACTGCTTCTAAAATCGGTTCTGGTAATTTTTTGGGTAAAATCCCAGATTTTTTTAATAAAACATTAGCATCCCGAGAGACAGTGGAGAGCGTCTGTTGCATCACCTCTTCTAGGTTCTGCTGCCATTTCACTAATTCTATCGGATTAGAAAGGTCAATAGAAGAGGAGGGGGAGAGGGGGAGAGGGGGAGAGGGGGGGATGGAAGAATTAATTTCCTCGTCTCCCTTGTCTCCCTCATCTTCCCTGTCTCCCCAATTCATGACTGCTTCGTTTGCGTTCATACAATTCAACAACTGTTCAGCCCCCAAATTACCCAATTTGCGGATGTCCTGTTGCAATTTTTGCCGCTGATTTAAGGACAAACTCAGGAAGCTTTCAGGATATCCTTGAGTACACAGGTGATAAGTTGCCAGTATCAATTGTTGCCGCAAAGCTTGACCCAAAACGGTGAAGTAACCGCTATATGTACTTTGCAGTTCTTGTGCGATCGCCCGTATTGCCTCTTCTAATGCTAAAATATCCCGCTCAATTCGCTCGATTGCTCTTGCCATATCTTATTTTTATCATCCATTTGCTCCTTTACATGGTACAAATGTACGTATTTATTTTAGAATAATTACCCGAAGGATTTTAGATTTTAGCCGCTAATTTAATGAAAAACAGGTCAGCGATTTATATGCTTGACCTGTTTTTCTTCTAGTTATTTGTTAATTGTTATTTGTTATTCGTTATTTGTTAATTGTTATTCGTTAGTCGTCAATACAGAAACCAACAACCAACAACCAACCAACAACCAACAACCAACAACCAACAACTAACAACTAACAACTAACAACCAACAACCAAATTACTTAGTGCCTATTTGCGCTGCAACTTCGTCAGCAAAGTTGCTTTCTTGCTTCTCAATACCTTCACCGAGAATAAAGCGGACAAAGCGAAGAACTTCGATCTTCTCACCTAGTTGAGTCTGAGCTTGCTTAATCAAATCTTCCACAGTGATACTCTGATCGCGAATGTAAGGCTGATCCACCAAAGTCATTTCTTTGAGGCGTTTTTCAATCCGTCCTAGAACAATCTTTTCTTTGATGTTCTCGGGTTTGTTACCCAAGTCATCCCGCCCCATTTCAATACTCTTTTCTTTTTCTGCGACTTCGGCGGGAATGTCATCTACCTTCACATACTCGACGTTCGGGCAGGCTGCAATCTGCATTGCCATGTTCCGTGCCAAGGTTTGGAATTCTTCACGACCGACTACAGTTTCACTTTCGCATTTTAACTCAACCAACACGCCGACTCTACCGCCAGTGTGAATGTAGCTATCCACTACACCATGTACGCCTTCTGCCAAACTAAATTTGACATAGCGACGCACCTGCATATTTTCACCCAGTTGGGTAATAATTTGCTTGATGAACTGATCGACCGTCACACTTGAATCTTCAATGTATGGTTGAGTCAACATCGACTCAACACTATCAACGGTTGCAGCTTGTTTCGCCAAGTTCTGAACTAGAGCTTTAAAAGCGTCGTTACGGGCAACAAAATCAGTTTGGCAGTTAACTTCTATAAGTACACCAACCTGACCTTTGGGCTGAATGTAACTATCTACCAGACCTTCTGCCGTAATCCGTCCTGCCCCTTTGTCAGCTTTGGCGATGCCTTTTTGTCGCAGCCATTCGCCGGCTTTTTCGATGTCACCATCATTTTCTTTCAGAGCCTTTTTGCAGTCCATCATGCCTGCACCAGTTTTTTGGCGTAGCTCTTGGACGAGTTTTGCAGATATTTCCGCCATGTTGCCTCAATTCCTACTTGACCTCGGGTTTTAATCGCTAAAAATAGTGCACAGTTGTGAGACTTGAGTCCTGGGTGTGTTGCGATCAATGATATTAATGTGAAGTTGATGGTTAGTCGCAACCAACAACCAACAACTAACTACTAACAACTAACAAACTCAGAATTCAGCTTTGCCCATACCTACTGAGTAATACTATATTACTCAGCAGCCATGACTCAGCACCCAGGACTCAAAAAGGACTGATTATGATTCTTCCTCTCCCTCTTCGGGAATCACCGCATCAGTAAACTCAGTTTCCTCGTAGTCATCTTCGTACTCAGTGTTATCGTAATCTTCGTAATCGAACTCCTCAGCTTCCAACTGACCGTGACGACCTTCGTATATAGCATCCGCCAATTTACCAATTATCAGCTTAATCGAGCGGATAGCGTCGTCATTCGCTGGGATGGGGATATCGACAACATCAGGATCGCAATTTGTATCCAACAATGCCACGATGGGAATACTCAGTTTCTGACATTCTTGAACTGCGTTATATTCCCGGCGTTGGTCTACAATTACTACGACATCGGGGACTTTGCGCATGCTCTTAATGCCGCCCAAATATTTCTGCAGCTTTGTCATTTCCCGACGTAGCATTGAGGCTTCTTTTTTCGGCAACAAATCCAGAGCGCCGGTTTCTTCCCGACGTTCTAGGTCTTTGAGACGGTCTACTCGTGTTTTGATGGTTGTCCAATTGGTGAGCATTCCACCCAACCAGCGTTGGTTGATGTAGTGGGAACCACAACGAGCAGCTTCTTGAGCAATAATTCCTGCTGCTTGTCGCTTAGTACCAACAAACAGGAATTTCTTCCCTTGCTCTGCGCCTGTACGCATATAGCTATAAGCATTTTCCATCAACTGGGCTGTCTGCACCAAGTCGATGATATGTACTCCGTTGCGGGATGTGTAGATGTATGGGTCCATCTTTGGATTCCACCGACGGGTTTGGTGCCCGAAGTGAACCCCTGACTCCATCATTTGAGCCAATGAAACTACTGCCATGAATTTCTAACTCCGATTCGGGTTAAACCTCCATCCAGGCGTATTTCCAAGCCATTTTTGGTCTAGAAACACCCGAATTCCCAGATGTGCGAGATTATTAATGAACCCTACTAGGGTAGCATAATCTGAATCAGTTGGGGGTTCGGAGTCGGCAACGGATGAATGTCAATAATCCCGCTCTCGTCAGGACGAAAGCGCTAAAATCAAAGCAAACTGGAATCCTTATAGCGATGATAGCCATTCTCCAACAACCAGACAAAATGACCATTGAGGAATATCTCGAATGGGAACCTCAACAAGACCTTCGCTACGAATATTTCAACGGCGAAGTTTTTGCTATGACAGGTGGTACAATTCCTGACAACGATATTGCGCTGAATTTTTATACTGCCTTACGCCCACATCTACGTCCCAGAGTTTGCCGAGTCAATGTGTCAGATGTAAAGGTGCAAGTTAGCTCCTCCAGTCCTTACTATTATCCTGATGTTGTCGTCAGTTGCGACCCTCAAGATATCAATGCCCGTAAATTTATTCAAAAGCCGAAAATAATTGCCGAAGTTCTCTCCCCTGGTACAAGCACGAAGGATCGGGGTGAAAAATTTACCAATTATCTGAGTATGCCTTCTTTACAAGAATATTTATTGATAAACTCGGAAAAAATCTCCGTCGAACGTTACTGTCGGGGAGAGGGAAGAATGTGGCTTTACTATCCCTACGCCACTGGAGATATTATCACTTTATCAAGTATCGAATTTGAGATTGCGATTGAACTGCTGTATGAAGGTGTTGTATTTGAATCAGAAGAATAAAATTTATACGGTATATAAATCCTAACTACTGAGTCTCAAAAAAAAGTGCAAAAACACGCTTTTCACTCTTCATAACCGAACTTGAAGAAATCGCCCAGATAAAATATGCTGTAATATACTCAGAAAGCGCGGAACTCGGCGGAACTCTGGATATAACTTAATACTTGTTAACAGTCCCTCTTCGGTAGTTATATGGAAAAAGAAACTCCGATCAAAAAGGTTCTGATTCTAGCTGCAAATCCCAAAGATACTTCACGCCTGTGTTGCTGAAGTTGTCTTAATGGAATTTTTGTAGCGAACCTTACCCTCAAGATGTAAGTATTGGGGCAAGGACGTCTCAAAATGCTATGTAGTCCTAGAAATGTGCGATCGCTACTCCAATTCTTAGACCTGTAATATTAATGACATCGGTACGCCTGCATAAGCTTGGTTCTAAATTTACTATAAATAAACAGCTCCTTAATTTAGTAGTTAAATGGACAGCAATACCTCGAATCCCTTGAAAAAAAATGTCCTGATTTTAGCAGCAAATCCCAAAGATACTTCACGCCTGCGTCTGGATCAAGAGTTGCGAGATATTGAGGAAGGATTACAGCGTTCTCAAAAACGTGACCAGTTTAGTCTCAAGCAACAGTGGGCAGCTCGTCCTAGAGATATTCAACGGGCACTCTTAGATATTAAACCGCAAATTATTCATTTTTCAGGACATGGCGCAGCAGAAGAGGGATTAGTCTTTGAGGATGAGACAGGGCTGTCCAAGTTAGTAAGTGGAGTTGCGCTAGCCGGCTTGTTTAAACTATTTGCCGATCAGATTGAGTGTGTAGTGTTGAATGGTTGCTATTCAGAGGTACAAGCAAAGGCGATCGCTCAACACATTAAATATGTTATCGGCATGAGTAAGGCTATTAGCGATAGAGCTGCAATTGAATTTGCGGTAGGATTTTACGATGCTTTGGGAGCAGGAGAATCGATAGAGTTTGCTTACAATCTAGGTTGCGTTGCTATCCGAATGGCGGGAATTGAAGAACACTTGACCCCTGAGTTGCTGAAGAAGTTGGAAGCAGTGGGAATTCCGGATCAGCCTTTTGTTCAACCAGAACCTATGTCTAAACCTGAGAATGAAGCCATAGAAGTCTTCTTTTCCTACGCTCGTGAAGATAAAGATTTACGAGATGAACTAGCAAAGCATCTTAAACTTCTAGAAAGGCAGAAAGTGATTAAAGGCTGGTCTGACAATGACATTACAGCTGGGAGTGAGTGGAAAAGTGAAATTGAAAAGCAGTTGAATTCAGCCCAGATCATTTTGCTACTGGTTAGTTCCGATTTTTTAGCTTCTGACTTCTGCTGGAGTGTGGAATTAGAGCGGGCAATGCAAAGGCATGAGGCAAGAGAAGCCCGTGTGATCCCAATTATTCTGCGTGAGGTAGATTGGCACGAAGCTCCATTTGGGAAACTGCAAGCGTTACCCAAAAATGCAGAACCTGTAACAAATTGGTCAAATCGGGATCAGGTATTTGCAGATATTGCTAGAGGTATCAGTCGAGTTGTGAAGGAGTTAAGCCAAAAAGCTTAATCTGTGAAGTGTATTAATAATGATCATACTCTCTTTGATAGTTAAACAATGTGCTGGTATTTAGTAAATACAAGGTTTACAAATATAAACTGTATTCTTATAAATAATAGTGATGTTATTTTACAATAAGTTGTAAAATCAAGTTTAATGTACGTCTTAATTTATGTTCTCATTGTATTTAAGTAGTAAAAATTATGCTCAAAGTAGTGCCAAGAGAATCAATTGAAATTTTTTTTTCCTATTCTCAAGAAGACAGTAAACTGCGTGACAAACTTGCCAATCACTTAAGTATTTTAAAGCGTCAGAAAGTGATTACTGATTGGCATGAAGGGGAAATTAGTGCAGGACAAGTAAGTGCTGATGAGATTGAAAAACATCTAAATTCAGCCCGGATTATTTTATTGCTAATTAGTTCAGATTTTTTGGCTTCTGAGAAACTCTGGCAGCGAGATGTAACACTAGCTATGAAAAGGCACGATGCTGAAGAAGCTTGTGTTATTCCTGTATTACTACGCCCTTGTGAATGGAAAAGTGCCCAGTTTGGTGGTCTGCAAGCTCTTCCTAAAAATGAAGAAGCTATCACAAGTTGGCAAAATCAGGATGAAGCATTCAAAGAGGTTGCAAAAGAAATCCGAGAAGCTATTGAAGCGAAATCGGATTATATCAGCATACCTCGAACATCAAAAAGACTATTTAAAATTCCTTGGCGTAGCCTGCGTACTACAGTTTTTACAAGTGTACCAATAACCCTTTTAGTAATAGTTATGCGTGTAATGGGAATCTTTGAAGCATCAGAGCTTTTGTTTTTCAACCGTATGATGCGAAATCAACAAGCCGAAAATAAAGATAGCAAGCTGTTACTTGTTGAGATTACTGATGATGATAGGGAATACTATCGTTCTGATAAAAATAAAAAAAAATATGGAAGTGCTGAAAATGGAGCTTCTTTGCCAGACAAGGTTATCTTGGAACTACTAAATAAACTGATTGAAAAAAAACCTCGAGTAATAGGCTTAGATATTTCTCGTGATTTTTCTGCCAAGGATGAACTGGCTGCTTTGTTTAAAAAGGACACAGAAAAAAGCAAGCTTTTAATTTTCGTTTGCAAATTTCCCTCTGGTAACGATAAAGGTGTCGCTCCTCCAGGTGATATTCCGATAGAACAAGTAGGGTTGAGTGACCTGCTAGAGGAAAGTGATGGAGTTATCCGTAGGCAACTTATAACGATGGGAACTCCTGAAACTACAAGTTCTAAATGTAGGAATAAGGAAAAAAAAGAAATGGAGTCCTTTAGTTTCAAAGTAGCTCAAAAATATTTAGCTAAGGATAACAAACCTTACAGTAAACCTAACAAAGATGACTCTTTCAAATCTGGTAACACCGTCTTACAACCACTTGATAGTTTGAGACAAGGTGGATACAATAAAAAGGGGGATAGCTTTGATGGCTATCAAATTTTGCTGAATTATCGTTCTCTAAAAGAAAGCGGACAACCTTCTCCTCAGAATATTGCTCTAAAAATTAATGTTCAGGGAGTATTAAATGGTCTAATTTCAAAGGATCAAGTCGAAGACAAAATTGTTTTGATTGGAACACCTATTAATTCATTTGACAAAAAATTTCATACTCCCTTTTCTAGTGGAGGATCAGATCCGCAGATGTGGGGTTTATATATTCAAGCACAAATGGTGAGTCAGCTTGTTAGTGCAGTCTCAGACGAATCACCACGACCTCTACTGAAAGCTGGTTTTATTACAGATGAAATACTTTTGATTCTCATTGGCTCAGTTGTTGGATCTATTTTACCGCAGTTATACAAACAATCTAAATATTTCTTATTTCTATTAGGAGGAACTTATGTTTTTTGTATTTTAAGTTTTTGCTTTATCTGTTTTCTCTTTTTTAGTCTTTCAACTAAGTATTGGATACCATTATTTTCTCCTACTTGTGCATTTACATTATCTTTAGGAGGAGTAATAATTTTAGTAGAGCTTCAATCTCCAAAAAAAATTAAACTCTAACAACCCTTTTAGCTTACTAAGTTATTTATGATCTGGACTCATTTATTGATTAAATGCTTTAAAACTGTTCTTAACAGCACTATCATAATGGTTTTCTTAGTCAGTTACCCTTCGCCAACTCTAGCAGCTAATATTTGGGAACAGATAACAACTTTTCTTGGTTATAAACCACGAAATGTGCTAGGAGTAGCTGACGGTCGTCCAAACGATGGTGCGGGACGTGGAGAATGTCCTAACTTAGCATATGAGGGTACAAATAGGGACAAACGATTAATTTCACTCATCCCTCCAATTAAGCAGTCAAATTCTTCATCATCTGAAGCTCTGAAATCACCTCTTAAATCAAAATCTAAAGTAACCTGGTTTTCCACCGATACCATTGAGAAGAAGCCATCTCTCTGGTTTTACATTCCTTATAACTATAATGAAGAATCGCAACTAAAGTATGCGAAACTTGCGCTAGTAGACGAGGACAAACGTATTGTTAAAGAAACACCAATTCTTTTTAAACTTCCAGAGAAAGCTGGTATCGCTCAAGTTATGCTGCCAATAAGTTTAGAAGTGAATAAACGATACAAATGGTTCTTCTCAATTGTGTGTGACGAAAATAAGCCTTCTAGAAATCCTAGTGTTACAGGCTCGATTCGCAGAGTTCCACCTGAAAAATCTGTATTAGTAGTAGAACAATCTAATACAATACCTGCTGTAAGATATCGCGTCTATGCTCACTCTGGGTTCTTGTACGATGCATTTACTTGGCTTGTGAAAGCTTACGAACCTATAAAGCAACCTAATCAGAACTCGTTTGTCTCCAACTTCGACAACTATCAAGAAGCTATAAAGAAAGATTGGTTTGACTTTTTCAAGGTATTAGACTTGATTGATGAGAATGATGAGGACGAGAAGAGAGACGAAACTAATAAGATAAAGGATAAAAATAAGATTGTTGATGAGATTGCTAAATCTCCCATTTTAACATTAGAGTGTGTACAGAAAAACACTAACCAGAAATGTAACCAATAAATACAATTTACAGTTAAGCTTAACGAATTTATAAGTTGGTTAAGCTTAACTGCAAACACATAAATAATTTTTCAATGTAACCTACAACCAGTTTCCTAGCAAAATGTAAGGTGCCCAATATCTTGGATGTTCGTAACCCTTACCGGGTGAATCCCTCAATTCTCTTTGAGCTTTTCGTAAGGCTTGAGCTTTTGTCTGTTCTGGTACAAGTAACTGCTCGTATAACTTCCTCGTGAACTCAACACTGATTTCATCATCCAATGCCCACAGTGAAGCGATCGCACTTCGGGCACCCGCTCGAACACCCACACCAGAAATTCCTAAAGTTGCTCGCTGGTCTCCTGCTGCGGTTTCACAGGCACTCAGCACAATTAGTTCTACAGGTTCCGGTTGATTTTGAGCTTGCCTGCGGAATATATTACCTAGTTCGTTAACTACAATTGGTTTATCGGAAGCTAATATAAATGTCTTTTCCGGACTCGAACTAAACTCGCCATGTGTAGCTAAATGAAGAATTTGAAAAGTAGAATTATTGACTTTTTCTTGAAAATCTTTAGTATTGAAATCTGGAACGAGTTTGGAAAGTGAAATCTTAGAACCACCTATCTCTTCAATCGCATTTATTTCTTTTGTAGCAAAACGCAACTTACCAAAATTTTGTAAGTATTTTGGGAATTGTTGATATTTTTCAGCATCGGGTTTAGTTAGCCCAGCAGCCAAAACACTTAGTTTTTTATCTTGAATGATTCGAGGGGTGGGAATTTCTAATCTTGGAGCTAGCGCTATAGCATAATTATCTATTAGATAGGTGGGTGGATTTTTTGTATCATCAACTACCAATGCTGCCAAGGGAATATTTCGCAAATTTGTATCTAGGGCAAACACCAATGTGTCAATCCTTTTGTCATTCTTAATGAACGCTACTGCTTCTTTTAAAAGCCAATCATATACTTTTTTTCCTTCTTTTGTAACATCTTCAAAGGTATACTCTTCTTCTAAATCTCTCTGAAATTGTCTAATTTGTTCATCAAAATTATTCGGAATTGTTTTGCTATAACGTTTTAGTTCTCCCTGATTGGGAAGTTTGACAATAACTTCAATTTTATTTTCTAAACGAATTGGGTAGAGAAAAGCTGCATTTGGGGATTCTTTATCAACAATTTGGTCAATTTTTTCTACGTTGTACTCCGGACAGGCTACTCGCAGAAAATTTTCTAGTTCTACTGCTTGCAAAGAAGCAATTACTTCCCGTGCTTTGAAAAGATATTTTTGGGAAGGATTATTATCCCATAACAGCAAATTAACGTAATTGCGATAGATGGTGTCGATATCATTTTGAAATGAAAATAGGGCATCAGGATTACCAGCTACTAACTCTCTACGCATGGATTGCAAAGTTCGGTATGCACTTTGATATATTTCCCGTGCAGCATTCAAATTATTCAAACTTTCTTGCTGCATTCCTTTAGTTTGAGCTTGTGTTATTGCTGGAATTTTAAAGTAAATGCGTCCCAGTTGCCATTCCCATAGATATTGGGTTTCTGAGGCTAGTTCAAGTGATTGAGCGATTAACAAAGCTTTCTTAGTATATTCTTTAGCTAATTCAAGTTCCCCACGTTTTTCATATAGCTCACCTAGATAGCCGTAACCATAGGATTCTATTTTCGAGTCATGGATATCTTTGGCTTGTTTAATTGAAGTTTCCAGAAATTGCTTAATTGTTGTAGTCGGAACGATTTTAATCCGAATTAAGTTTTTAGCAAAATTCAGTCTGGTAAATAGTGCTGCATGAGTTACTGGTAGTTTCTCTATCTGCTGTTGAATTTTATCAATTTGTGGTAACTGAATTAGTGGATTTTTATCTGATAATTGATTATCCAATAACCATGTACGAATTTTAGTTGTAAATATGTAAATAGGCTGTTTTGATTCTAATGTTTCAACACTATTTTTAGCTTCAATATCCCTCAAATTTGTAGATTTGTAACTAGACTGTGGTATTTTCAACTCCTCCCAACAATATTTTTCTTTATTAAGCAAAAATAAGCTACTCTGCTTAAACAACTGATCTAAAACATCTTGTTTACCCTTCGTTTGTTCTTTTAATCTGTTATTGCGCCAATCTTGTAAATCTAATACTAGGCTTAACTGATTTAGCTGTGACTGTAATTTAATGTTGTTGAATGGAGAGGGCGAGGTTGAATCTATTTCGCCTTCAGCTATTTTGTAGGCTTCTGTAGCTGCGTAAGCATCTATAATCGCACAAATAAGATTTTGCTGGTCTTGTGAACGGTAGTATAAGTCCTGTTCTTTATTACTTAAAGCCCGCTGAGTGTTTCCTAAATCCAGCCAAATTGCTGCCTTTTCTTGAGCTTGACTTTTGTCCCGACTTAGTGACAAAACTTCATTTGACAAGTTTAGTTCGCCTAGTCCTCGTAGGACGTTGCCAAAGCTGCGTAAACCAGCTATCTTGCTAGGAGAATTTGCACGTTCTGCAAGTTTTTTCCGGAACTCATTACGCTTCTCTTCATCTTGTAGCAGTATTTTACAGTTTTCTTCGCCATTTTCCTCGCGATAGATTTGCAATAGTGTACTACAGGCCCGTGGGAAAAACCCTAGAGCTTGTTCGGCTTGCGCTAGGTTAATTTGGTTATTAACAGTTTCGGTTTCATTGTCAAGCTTGCGATAGCCAGCAATAGCTTTTTGCCAGCAATCTATTGCTTCATCAAAGCGCCCATTTTCGTAACGTTCTCTACCTTGAGTACTTAACTGTTCTGGGCTAACGTTTGGTGTTTTTGTGCAAATCAATTGCGCTGCTGGTTCGCTACCAATAGCCCTTTCTACCAACAACTTGTGAATACCAAACACTGAAATAAGCGAAATAAAAGCTACGATAAATAGGTAAATGATCCGGTGATTTACCTTCTGCACGGGGATATAAGGGTAGAGCTTGGGGAAATAACGCTTTAGAAGGGGTTCCATACGACAGAAAAATATAAACCTTGTTCTTGTAAAGTTCTTTCGTTAGACTTTGCTGAGATTAGGGGAATTCCCCAGTCCAAGCGAGCATTGAGGCGATCGCGAATTTCAAACCGCAACCCCAAACCAACCGATGCAAGCCAGCTAGGGTCGGGGTCTGCACCTTCAAAGTTGTTCCAGGCTGTACCTACATCAACAAAAGGTACTACTTGCAACAATGCCTGTGCTTCACGAATGCGTAGTACAGGTAGGCGAAGTTCTATAGAACCAAAGGCTCCGTTATCTGCCAGCAATTGATCCTGACGGTATCCTCTGACACTAGCTAGTCCACCAGTTCCAAATTGTTCTAAGGATACTAGCCTCCGGTCTGCGAGTTGCACGTCACCCCGTAAGACTAAGAGCGTATCTGGAGCAAAACTTCGCACCCATTGTGCCTGTCCTCTCCAAGCAAAAAATTCGCTGTCAGGAGCAACATCGTTACCAACATCGTTAATCGTGGCATCAAATATAGGTAGCCCGAAACTGAACTGCGATCGCAATGCCAAAACCGAGCGATCCCCCCGTTGCGTCCATTCCTGAAAGAACCGTAAGGCAGAGATGTGGGTGCGTCCTTGCTTATCAGCCCCTGGTGATAATGGAAAGCCTCCAGTATTCTCAAATCCGAGAAAAGTTTGCGATCGCTGATGCGAAAGGGCTAGTCCTACAGCTAATTCTTTCGTCGGGGTTTTAATAAATGGATGGCTTAAACGGAGTTCGTATCTATGGGAATTCGATACAATATCTAATTCATTAAAAGGTTCCTCAATTACATTGTTGGAAGTATAGCCGTAGTTAAAAGATAGGGTTGTGTCCTGGGGAGTCAAGGGTAAGGCATAGCTGAAATTTACTTCGTTACTACCATCTGTGTTGCCGTATAACAGGCTGATTGTGTCTCCGATCCCAAATAAGTTATCTTCGGACAATTTAGCGCTGCGTTGGAAGCTACCCACGCTCGGCGAACGGCTATTATCAAGGCTGATTTCACCGTGAAAAGTATTGGCTTCTTTTACATTGACTTCGAGCAAGTTAGTCCCAAAACGGTTTCCCGCAGACAATTCCACCGATATACTATCAATGCGGGGATTTTGTTGAAGTAGGTTCAATGCTTCGAGTAAGCGATCGCGATTTAGGGGTGTTTGATTTGCCCTTTCTAAGCGACTGCGAATGTAACTGCCATTTAATCGCCGAGTACCAGTAATTTTGATATCTTCTAAGCTACCTTCAACCAACCGAATTTTTACTTCCCCTCCACCAGGTAGCAAGGTTTGTTCTGGAACCACTGCGCCAGAAGTGATGTAGCCTTTACAAATATAAAGCTGAGTAATTGCCCAACGTGCCTGTAGCAGTTGGGCAAAGGACAGTTGTACAGGAGCGTCTTTTTCAGTTCTTGGCAGTTTCCGAAGGGGAGACTGTTTAATTGATTGACCGGAAAGTTGTTCGCATCTAGACTTTTCGTCTAATTCTTCGGGGGTATAGAGATAGAGAACCACTTCCATTGCTCGCAGTAGTTCTTCGTCTTTGAAAACCGTACTCCCCTCAAATTTAAATTTGGTAACAAAAAATGTATCAGGAACTACTGGAACAGATTCCGGTTGTTGGGAAGGTTGCTTGGGTAACGGGTCTTCTGGAAGAGGTGAAGGAACTGGCTGCGGTTGCGGGGGTGGAGATAGTGGAGGTACTACATCGCGGGGAGGGGGCAAATTGGACGGTAAGTTCTGCGTTGAAGGTGCATTGAGTCTGGGGACTTGTGCTAATGCAGCCGGATGTATGCTGAATGATACAGGTAGGCTCAACGCTAGTGTTGCTATAGGCAGTAGGAGCCTACTAGACCGTGTTTTCAAACCCTCGACCGCCCGGAAATTGATTTCCGAGCTAATAGCTAAACTCCGTTTCAACGGACTAAAAGTATTGCTAAACAAGGATTTTAGTCCTCTTGAGAGGACAGTAGCTCTTAGCCAGGGATTTACAACTGGCGATTTAATAGGAGGATTATTTTGCATTGCAATCTGTGTTTCTCTGCCAAGAATTATCGGAAGAAGATTTGGATGGGTTGGCGGTGAAAATAATCTCGCCTTTTGGTCCAATGTTCATACCTTTGGCTTCGACAAGAGTGGAACTTGGGGAAGTGCTTTGTATAGAGCGAGTTTCTCTTGGGGAGACGTTTGTCGTTGTATTTCCCATCAAAACATCACTGCTGAGTGCTGAACTTGGGCTTGGCGGCAAACCACCCCGTCCGGTAACAACGAAGCGACTTGCTGCTTGCGTTCTACCTACTGGGCAACTCGGCGTAATAGATCTGGAAGAGTCACCTAAATCTTCTGGTAATTCAAGTAACCCACGTTCGGGGTCTGCATCGATCGGGACAATTGCCACAGTGCCCTCCGGACCTTGCTCGGAAGAGGCAGTGATGTCATTCAAAGGTGTATTTTCTGTTTTTGGTCGGAATTTTGTGCCATAGATGCCTAAAGGTCTAGGGTCGATTGCGACTACACCACCACGACCCGTTTTCTTTGCGTTCGCAGAAATGTCACTACCATTTTTACCAGTTGGTGGAAGTGCAAGAAGTAGTCGAGTTTTAATGGCAATGTTGCCACCATCAACCGAATTTTTAGCGTTAGTCTCTATTAGGCTTTCATTCTTCAGAATCAGGAAATCAAGAGGAGAACCAGGCAAAGATTTCTTGCCTTGGTTGCGTAGCTGATCATCCGTTATCAGTGATACTACTGACAGTAATGCCTGACGTGTTGTTTCATTTCCGAATAAGAGAATATTTGCCCCGCCTAGATTATTGCCTGGTTGTCCAGTTGTAGCAAGGAGTGCCCCATTATCTAGGAAAATTTTCCTGGCGAAAACAAAGAGGTTGCCCGCTTTGCCCTCAGGACTGCTCACAGTCACTGTGGCTCCATTTTCAATCCTCAGTTCATCTGTCTCAATGCCTATGCCTCCCGCAGTTCCACCTTCTTTAGTTGCTTCAGCTAATAAGCCTTCTTGAGGTGTCTGATTATTCTCGAAAATTTTGCGAAAATCAGTATTTGGATTAGTGCCCCGTAACAGTACCGAGTTAGCACTTACAGAGACATCCCCAGCCCTTCCTTGTGCAAAATTGGTGGCACTCACTCGACCACTGTTTGTAACTTCTAGGGAGCCAGTTAGGATGTCAATATTGCCGCCATTATTTTCACCCCGCGCTGCGGCTTCCACCGTACTTAAAATTGCACTGGGAATGGGGTTACTGCCTAGACTGGGAATATTGACTACACTTTTATTATTGTTGCCCCTCCCATCGATAAAAACGGTATTACTGGCTTCAGTATTATAGCCTCTAATAGTTACATTACCAGCGCCCCCTTGAATTCCAGAAATGCTATTACCGGAGGTACTAGTAGCAAGTAAACTGCCATTTTTTAGGGAAAGCGAATCAGTGTTAATATTGATTTCACCCCCTTTTCCCTGACCACCTTCTCGAACAATGGTGACTAAAAATGCAACTTCGTCAAGATTAACTTTCGGTGCAGTGACGTTAACTTTTCCGCCGTTACCAACTGATGTTGAACCTATCTCGCTGAAGACCACACTGTTGTTCACAGAGACTGTATCAGTAGCCATAATATTCACATTGCCAGCTTGTGCTGCAATCGTTCTGCCGTTTTCTCCCTCTCCAACATTTCCATTAATGATGCTGGCAGCTACTATCGCCTCATCTTTGATATCAACTGAGCGTCCTGTAATTGTAAGTTCACCAGCATTTCCTACTCCACCCCCTGCTACATCAGTGGCTACAGTGGCATCGCCATTGTCTTTAATTCCAGCGATACTAACCGTACCTCGCTCTGCTTTAATCGTCACATTGCCTGCATCACCTCGTCCACCGGAATTTCTACTCAACACTTGAGACCGATCTGTCTGCGACACCAACCAAGGCGACCCAATCAATACTGACCCATTTTTGGCATTAATATTGATGTTACCTGCGTTGACGTTGATCTGAGGTTCATCGTCAAATCTGACACTTGTACTGGAATTTATGCTTGAGTTATTTCTAATATCAATATTTCCATTTTGGGAAGTAATATCAATCTCTCCAGCTCTACGACTAATATTTTGTCCAGGTGCAGGTAAATAACTAGGAGTTTGAGCAGTTAATAAACTATCTCTGATGGTTATATCATTGCCAGCCTGAATATTAATTATTCCATAATATCCATTTGCGACAATAGTATCTACTCCAGGATTTATATTTCGATCCCCTCTGATTTCTACATTGCCTTGAGGAGCCAAAATATCAATAATTCCTGAGTAATCAGAACCATTATTGTTAGCTGCTATTTGAACATTATTTAATATGACTGAGCCTTCTAATGATTCAAGTCTGATTGTGCTGAAATTATCTGGATCATCAGTAGTACTGCTATTAGAAGCTTCTATACGACCAGAGTTAATATTACCGTTCGCTCGAAGAGTAACATCTCCAGCCCGACCATTGCTTAAAGACCTAATGTTGCCACCTGTAGTATCAATGGTGCTTTCGCTGAGAATCTTAATATCTCCACCGTTACCATCACCTCTACCAGTAATGATGCCAGCAACCCGCACATCTCCTCTAGCATCTATCGTGACTGGATTACCGTAAGCACGAATTGAGAAGGAACCTAAACCAGGGGCTTCTGGATCTACGATTTGATTTCTAATTTCAATTAAACCTCCAGGTAGAGTACTATCTGGAAAATATCGATTAGTTAAAAATACTTGGCCACTGTCTGTTGTGCGAACTCTATTAATAATACTTCCAATACTAATTTGGGCGCCTGTTTGTCTAGTTTTAGGGCTGATAAGGTTAATGTTTAGGGGATTAGGAAAAATATTACCAGCACCAGGAAAAAGATTTACTGGCGGTGTGAGTTCTGGAAAACCAAAATTTGTCGTACCAGCTCGAATATCCAAAGTCGGAAATTGTGTACCATCAATCCTTATTGTTGTGCCATCTAATAGTTCTAATGGCTCATTCTCCCTAAGTGCATTTGCATCTGCACCTGTAATTTCAACTGTGCCATCGATTCTCACACTCCCACCAGCCAAAATATGCAGCGAATTTCCTCTATAGCTGGCAAAACTCACATCTCCACTAGCTCGAATAATTGGGTCATAAGGACTGAACAAACCTCCTAAACTCCCATCTAGTTCCTCAATCCGAAAATTTCCCCCAGCCCAGTAGTGAGCATCACCTCCCACAGTGTTACCCGATCGCAACACCATATCCCCTCCCGAAACAAGTCCACTGGAGGAATTATTTAAGGCAAAAATATCAACTCCTTGCCTACCCTGAACTAATAACTTTCCTCCTGCTTGAGCCACAAAGGGATTCGCTACACTATCCCGCACCCGCACCGTATTCCCTGCCAGCAAATTCAAATCACCATTCGTACCTAACTGACTCTCCACCAGCGTCAGATTATTCTTGGCTGTGAGTGTCGCAGTCTGAGCCGTGACATTCTTTGCCACCACATCCCCATCCACCACAGGCAAACCCGATCCCGCCAACTCCACTTGTCCGTTGCTGTTCACCGTTAACCCTGGACGCGATCGCTCATCAACACTTGTCAGTAACTCACTCAGAGAAGATGTACCAACACTTGCTACAGGTGATGAAGTTTGAATATTTAAAAATTGTGCTGATGGACTCAAATTCACCACACTCCCACCTGGCACAGATGCAACAGCAACCTGACCGGACGGTGCTGACAACTGCCCGGTACTAACTACCGTTCCTCCCATCAGGTTTAGGTTTTGCCCTGTACCCACTGAGAGATTCCCAGAATTAGCGATCGCACTTGGCTGGTTTTGATTAAATTGCACTCCCAAGGGCACTTTAACTGATAGTAATGGCGCATCTGTGGGATTTGTGGCGCTAAATTTATCATCGCCAAAATTCAAACTGTTAGCCGTACTCGCTGAAAATGAACCAGCAATATCTAACGAAGCATTGGAACCAAAAATAATCCCATTGGGGTTGAGCAAAAACAAGTTTGCATTACCCAGTACACCAAGTTTGCCAAAAATATTTGAGGCATTTGTCCCCGTTACTCGACTAAAAATATTCTCAATTCCAGTCGGGTTGCTGAAATAAGCTCCTCGTCCATCCCTAATATTAAATTCCTGAAAACTATGGAATAAATTAGCACCACGAATCGCCCCTGCATCAATGCGATCGCTCGGTAAACCTTTAATATCAGCTGGTGTCACAATCGAACTTTCTGCACCTAAAGTGCGATCGGGAACAATTTGGGCGATCGCCTTCTGACTACAAACATATCCGCTCGTTGCTGCCAGCACAATTCCTATCTTCAACCAACACCCATACCAGAAACGTGTGTTCATCAAATTTAAAACCCCTGACGCTTATGATAAGTTTTATTTTTCTAGGACTTACGCATTGACAAAAGTTTGATTATCTGAATTAAGTCATACCTGTTTAGTGAACGAAAGTTAAGCTCGGATAACTAACCTTCGTGTCTTCTTTTTTTATAAGTGTCAGCAAAATTAACTTATGCACTTATACCAAATATTATGAAGATGCGCCTAATTAGCCCACGCAGGTGGGCTTTGTACCCCTTTGGGGAAGCAAGCAACGTATAGCCTTTGCCAGTGCGTTGGGCGGCTTGGCCGACTTGTTCGCGTAGCGTCTCCGACAGGAGAAGCACCTGGCGTTCACACGAATAGGGTGTGGGTGAATAAAGCGCAACCTCATACAGAATTGGTATTAGGGGATAGAAATGGGAAAAAATGGCAGATGCTCGCTTACAGATTCGATGTTTGGGGCTGACCCACACAACAACCTATTTGTAAAGTGCGTCCACGAATCCCACGTTGGGAGAAGGGGTTAGGGGATGTTGCTAGCTTCCCGCAGGGTGGGCTTGTTTGGTTTTTAAGAGAATGAAATAGCCCTGCCTAGAAGGGTGGGGCTATTAATTGCATCTTCATACAGAAATGGTCTAACTATGGTAAACCAAAAAACTTAGTAACTAAAGGCAATAAAGTAGCGCAACTTTTCACTAATTCCACAGCAGAAGGTAAATCAGAAATTATCCCTTTCAAAAAAGTTACTGACTTTTTAACTGTTTTTTGCACACCTTCATCTTCTGGCTTTTGTCCAGCTTCAGCTATTTTTTGGACTTGTTCCAATGCTTCAGCTTTGTCTTCGTCACTTAAATTTGTATCAGTTTCAATAGCAGTTTGAAGCTGCGTGAGTAGTTGTTTAATACCCGGTTCATCAGGTTCGCTCGATTCAGGTAATTGATTAATACTATTAGTCACATTACCGCTGATTGCACCAATAGCAACACCAGTCATCGACTGATTTTCACCTGCGGCAGCAACACCGCTAACATTACCTTGAGTACCACTGATTGAGACATTACCTTTATTGCTTTGCGACATATTAAAATCTCCTTGAGTTTGATAGGTTTCGACGTAAAACTTAGGTTGGTGAATTGCATTACCGAGTAAATTTTCTAAACTACGGATGCGTTCGTCTTTTTCTTGAATACCAATTAATAAAGCTTGTAAATCGCTATAAGACAAAGATTTAATCTCGCTATAGGTTCTAAAATATTCGTTATATAATTCCGAACGATTTGCATTACCTGCTACAATCGCTTGAAGTCGAATTTTTTCCTGTCCTCTGCCTTCTAAAGAAACCACTTCTAAACCAGCTTCAGGATAATTATCGGCTAATTGAGTGATTGCGATCGCAGCCGCAGTTGGGTCAATTCCTTCATAGTGAAATAGGTCGAGAGTTTTGAATTTACTTGCGACTTGACGGGGGTCTATATTTTGAGTTTGATATAAATCGAGGGTTTTAATAATAGGGGCAATAAAATCAGCAAAATCCCCTTCTTTAAATATTTCGTTGCGGTTATCGGGTTTGCGGCAAGGGTCAGGGTCATTTTTAGTTGGCAATCGCATATAAATATATTCGCACTTGATTGCTTCTAATTGAGTATCGGTAGAAATACCCCAATTTTGAATGTATGCTCCTGTTAAATAGGCATGATTTAAATTGGCTTGATATAGCTGTGATTGAGCGAGTTTTGCACCCGATAAATTCGCATTTTCTAAGTTTGCTAGACTTAAATCTGTACTAACAAAGCTAGCATTTTCAAGGTTTGCATTATGTAAATTTAAACGTCGTAGATTCAAATAATCAAAATTTATATCTCGACCATCTTTAGTTGTTACTAACTGCCGCACTTTGATATCTTTTAAATATGTATCATCGATACGGGCTTGCTCTAGATTTTGGGCATTAAACCAACAAGTACGGGTTAAAATGGCGTTACGAAAATCGACACTTTTAAGCGTTGCTTGGGTAAAGTCAGCATCGGTTAAATCGGCATTGCGAAACTTAGTTCCACCATAAGCAACAATACCAACAGCTAAAGAACGGATGAGCGAATACTTTTTATTATCCGATATTGCTTGCCAACCAACATAAGCACCCAAGGTAATTGCAGCTAAACCAACTATTACAGAAATGAAGTAAGCCGAGACTTGCGATCGCACTCCCAATAATGCACCCACTACAATCCCAAATAATGCCATTGATGCCGTGATAATTCGCACTCTAGGTAAAGCCATTACCCTCGCTATTGCCACAGTTAAAGCCATGTTTACAAGTCCAGCTAAGGAACCAGCTAAAGCAATAACTGTAAAAACAGCACCAATAATCAGCGAGTCGATAAGTTTACTTTCTGTTTCTGGTAAAAAAGCGAGTACAGCAATTAAGAAAGCGGCAATGACTTCTGATAAAATTGCCAGTGTTCCTCCTAAACCTGACCAAAAAATTATGATTAAAAAGCTAACTAAGGAAATTAAAGAAATAATTCCAAAAACTGTATGTCCGTAAGTATTCCCGCTTAATAAATCACCAATAAAAGCACCAGCATAAGCAGCAATTAAACCAGCAAATAATGATAAGATTATAGATAGAGTAATTAAACCAATTGTCCAAATAATCGGTAAACCTATTGTAGCGACGCTCATTGCAACGGCGACAAGCTAAGGCTAAATTATCAACTTTATCAGAACCACCAACAGACTTTGGTATTACATGTCTATTGTAAATCTTGTTGTGCAAATGCGTTCTGGAGAGTGACAATATTCACACAAATAATTTGCCCGTCTTCTAATAAATTCTTTGGTGGTATCATCAATAGTCATACCTGAGCAACTAGCATCGCGTTTACATGGGTGAAAATCCTGTCTAGCTCTCCAATCGCTTCAAGTTCCAAAATTTCCTCTGGTGTAAGTAAATCAGCTTTTTTCCTTTCCAGAAGTTCTTCCATTCGCGTTTGGATTTTATCATCAAACTTGAAGAAATGGAAGTTATCTACTTTTTCCACTCTGATGTTGCTAAGTAAGGATGAAGGTTTGGCAATGACTGTAGTCATAGTTTTTGCCTATTTCGTTGCGAGGGGTATACCTAATTTTAATACATCGCCCAACCTTTCATAACACCCATCAACTTTGTCCGCAATACGCAAGCGTCGTGCTGCGGTACGAATGCGAGGCTGTGGTAATTACTGTATCCAAAGTTCTAGAGAATTAAGAAGGCAGAAGTACGAAGGCTCTTGGCAGAGGGAAGAGGGCAAAAATATATTTTTCCTTCAGCATAAGTGCCCTCCCCCCGTTTGCAATCCTCCCATCAAACTATCAACAAGCGAACAAAAAGGCTGGACTGCCGACTCCTAACTCCTAACTTTATTTGCTTTCTGCATAGGCTTGATAAACACCTTTAACGTTGTACCAATTGAGAAAAATTCTGGCTATTTCTAAAGCTAACTGAGGTTTACCTTGGTTGATTAGCCATTGCAAAAATGGAGCCATTGTCCGCTCATTAAGTGCCCCATTAAGTGAAAGAACTCCCCACAGTAAGCGATGCAGCAAAGTCATTTGAATCATCATCCGCACTTCCCAGGTAGGATGCTTTTGATAAAACAAAACTCCCATGCGTCCACGTTGAATTTCTTTGTCAATTAGGTTAGGTATTTGCTCTAAGTTAAAAGCTGGATGCCAGTGGTAGCCAACCGCTGCTGGACATTTAATCAGTTTTAAACCTAGTTTTTTTAGTCTTACACCTAGTTCTAAATCTTCCCATCCGTAGAGTTGAAACCCTGTGTCAAAAAGTCCGGCTTCCTCTAACCAATGTTTGGCGATCGCAACATTCCCTGTAGCAAAAAAGGCTGCCGAAAAATCTGTGATTTTGTACGGTTCGGCGGTTGGATTATCAAAGTTGGCAGTATTAATTACTGCTCCGTAAGTAAAAAAATTATCGCTACCTAATTCTTTTTGTCCCTGCGTAAGTGCGTCAGCATGAGCTTGCAGGAAATTTTCCAGCACTACTAAATCGCTATCAATAAAAATAATTGTGTCACCGAGTGCTTTTTCTACCCCCAAATTTCGAGCCGCAGATGGCCCAGCATGGTCTTGAAGAAAGCTTTTCACATGGGGAAATTCCTCTTTGTGCGCTTCTAACCATTCCAATGTGCCATCAGTGGAACCATCATCCACCAAGACAATTTCGTAACCTTGGACATTCTGCTTTTCTAAGGCCCGCAGACACTTCTCTAAAATCGGCTTGCGATTGTAAGTCGGAATAACAACACTAAAAAACACAATCTCACCCACAACTTGATTACCCATCTCCAGGATAGGACAGCAGCACCTTAAACACTGTTCCTTACCTTACTCTAGTTACGGAAATACTAGACATCTCCGTCCAAGATTTAGATACCGCAAATTTGCACTTCTTACCTAACCCCTCTACCCTGCCAGGGAAAGGGGGAATATCAAAGCCTCTCTCGTTGTAGGAGAGGTCAAAAATGTGGTTTATTTACCCTCCAATAGCTGTAAGCTTCATCCTGGTCATGGTTGGAGCATCAGGGAAAAAAGATGAACCTAATGACTTAATAGTAAAGATTACATAATAGATGCCTTATTTATAAAGATATTGTTTCTTTGGGAGTAAGTAATACTATTTAAATCGTAAGTAGGCTAAACCTATATAAGAAGTTTTTATTCCATCACATAAAAAGAAAGATCATGCCTTAGTTGAGAAGCTTATTAATATTGTCTCTCTCCTGTTCTTAAGCATTTAGGACTTACGCAAAAAAAAGTCTCAATAACCTGATTTGTCGTAGCGGTAATAGCTACGCTCTGGACGTTGTGCCTACATACAGCATATTTCATCTTGGTGAAGTACAATTGGACGGGCAAGGATGCCCATCCCACAAGACTTTGAGCTTTCAAGTTTGTACCTTATCTAGCAAAATGCTGTACTGGTAAGGCCATCCCACAGGGTATTACCGCAAATAGCAGAACTTTTTGACGTAAGTTCTGAGCATTGATTGAATGCGAGGTATTAATATGTCTAAAAATAATTTTTAATTAATTTATAGGAGAACTAAAAGTGAAATTTGCTAATAAAAATAGAGTTTATTCAGCTTTGCAGACATCTCTTAAAGAATCTTCTCAAAAAAAAGCGGTATATAGAACAGGTATGACTTTCTGGACTCCAGTAAATACTTTTTTCATAAGCAGTTCTTTGCTTGTTCTACTTGCTTCAAGCGCAGGAATCTTCTCGGGAATCTTTTCCTCCTTTGCTTTCTCATCATCTTCGTCTACAAATGAAGCCCAAGATAACTTTTATCCAACATCACTTCCTTGGATACAAGATAAAACCGATTGTAAATATCGTGGAAGGACTTGGAAAGATGGTAAATGCTGGGATCAAGAACATAGTCCAATGTTTTAAAATACAGCTTATTCCAGGCTGGCAAAAATAACTAACCACAAAGAATTAAAACAAAAGTTATACCAAGATCCCCGACTTCTCTAAGGATGCCATTGGCGAATAAGGGGTAATACCCCCTAACACGACGAAAAATAAGGATTTGAGGAATGCGTTAGCGCAGCTTACCGTAAGGTATCGCTATCCTTATCCTATCGACACCCTTAAACCCTATTAAATCCTTGGGTGAGGGGTTAGACCTACCATTCGCCAACGGTATCCTTCAAGGAGGTGATGGTTCTAGTAGATACTGGCTTTGGCACCAGCTAATTTATACACAGTATTAAGGAGAAAAATATCACATAATTGCTGGTATAGCTTGTACTCGCAAGTTAGTCGATGGGCGTTGTGTTGCTCACTTACATCAACGAGGACAGCAGCTTTACCTTCAGGGTTTGAAGTTTCCTGTCTATATATCCTGGTATTATTTCAAACGACATGACGGCAAGTATGAGAAACGATTTGTTATTTCTACCAAAGCAGTGTTACTTCTTTTACAAGATATTGAACGCTTGAGATAACTGGCACTTAGTCAAGGATTTGACATTCAAAAAAGCCAGGTGCAAGATGTGAGGAGAGGCAACTGACACCTGTCTTCCTGAAATTCTATCTTTAAAGGATTTGGGACAATAACACATAACACGAAATGTTATGTAAATAAAACAACAAAGTCAAGAATTGTAAATTATTTGATTCGTACATCTAATACCCAATCATAATCTAGGTATAGGTATAGAAAAGATTTTAGAGGATATAGTTTTCTCAAAGGCTAATACCCAAATACCTTTATTAACGCAATTAGCAAATAGAAAATTAATTCTGTATTAAGCCAATATCAATCAACGCAAAAATACGCATTCCGGCTTTTAAAATGCTTGATTTTTCGTTGTAACGGGAGGCTTTTTGACTTGCCATGTAACAAATTATCAAAACTAGACAGGGCAAGAATTTTTAGACCCCGAATGCAGGAAATTACCAATATCTCGACTCGGTACCATCCTGATGTTTAAAACGCACTGACATTTTGTAAAGATTGTTCCTCGACTCAGGGGTAAAGAGTTAATCTCACACAGTGAGGTTATCGGGAGACCAGCCTAGTATTAGATGCTCAGGAGGACAAACAATGGCGGACGAAAAGAACGTGAAGAGACTTGAGGATTCCCTCACGCGGCTCTCCAGAACGCTTGGCAACTGTGCCGCGTTCAGACCGGGCGAGATCGTACTTCGCCTCTTTGGGGATGCAGGTGGCGAGTACTGCATTTCTTGTAGGGGTGGCGAGGCGACGATAGCCAAGAATGTAGATAGGGTAGCAAACCACAAGCCTCTGCTTGAGGTATGGGGCGATGCCGACATCATTCGCGCCATTGTCGATGGTGAGAAGGATGCCGTAAAGCAGTTCCTGACCGGAGGGCTTCGCATCCGGGGAAACATTCGTTACTTCAGTGATATCGCCGTCGAGTTAGGCATCCTCAAAAATCCTCTCTAAGGAGCCTTTGAAAAACCCTCTAAACCGCAATGCTGATTTTTGCGGTCAATGCGGGTGGTGGGTCTCTCGATGCCCGAAGCTGTCAAGAGATTCCTTAACCCCGTCCTTTATTCGAGGAGATACGTGTAATGGCTGAGACAACTGGACTGGTTCAAAGACTTTCAATTCTGACAGATACCACGACCTGCGTGTGGGTCGGCCCTACCCCTGACAACACCGAAATTCTTGTAGTAAGCAATGACGGCTCCACCTTAGACGCGGTTTTTGCGAACAGCATGATCCATGCTCTCGCCACTTCCTCGACCAACTACCGAGAAGTGGTAGCAGTGCATGGCGATTCCGACGCGATAATCACCTCTGTTCGGATCGAGCCGATTTGAGGACTGTATTATGCCGACAACAACCGGATTTGTTCAGAGAATCACCCTGCTTCAAGCCAGTCGAATCGCCTGCGTCTGGGTCGGTCCCTCCCCAAATTTGGCAGAGGTACTGGTGCTATCGATGACATCAAGTGACAGCGAACACCACCTTCAGCGCAAGCACGCCACAATCGACGTTCTTAGCTCGGCACAGATCGCTGGCCGACAGGTAGACGTGCTGCATCCCGACAACTCGGCTGAGATTGAACAGGTCTCAACGACGGTCTGCAACAACTCAGCACCAATCCAGGTGGATGCAATTGAGGTCACTCAGGGCATCCAGGATATCGCCCAGTCAATCCCGCTGCTAGCGGGCAAGCGGACTGTAGTCCGTGTCTATCTCAGTCACCCCAATAGTCCGGGAATCACCGTCCAGGGCGAGATATCGATTCGGCAGGGACCATCGGATGTGCCCTTCGTGATTCCCTCCGAGAACGTCGTGGTTCTAAATCCCGCCGAGGCTGGCAACCTGCCTATTAAGCGGGAAGACGCGACGCGGAGTCTCAACTTCGTGCTGCCTGCTACTACCGAAGGACAAATGGGCATCGAGATTTCCAGCATCACCAACACGGTAACGGGCACAGCCGTCGCGTTCACCTGCGAGCGCCGACCGGCGGTTTGGTTCCATGCCTCGGCGCCCCTCCGTCTCAGGGTGGTAGGCTTCCGGTACACGCAAAACGGTGTGTCGTATGTCCCCACGCCCCTCGACTTCGCCTTGCTCCAGTCTTGGCTTGGTCGGGCTTTCCCGGCAGGATTGCTCGTCATCACAACGACAATCGTTGATGCGATCGCGACGCCTCCGTTCAATTGCGGCGATATCAACGCCCAACTCGCGGCGATACGAACTCTAGACATGGACTTAGGCGGCGACGAGCGCACGCACTACTACGGGATCGTAAGCGACGGTGGCTTTTTCATGCGCGGCTGTGCCGGTGTCCCGTCGGAACCGAGTCCCGACGCCGTCGGTTCGGGTCCGACAGGATCGGGCACGTGGGGATGGGACACGGACGGCTCTTACGGCGACTGGTACGGCGGACACGAGCTCGGTCATACATATGGGCGCCGACACCCTGGCTTCTGCGGGGAAACTATGAACGACCTAGACAACTACCCTTTCGTCAACGGGCAGCTTGCCAACGCTAATGACAGCTTCATTGGTTTCGATGTTGGCGACCCGGCGAACGGCCTACCCATGCAAGCCTTGCCCGGTATGCAATGGCGTGACGTGATGACCTATTGCAATTTTCAGTGGCTCAGTGCCTACACTTACTTGGGCATCCGCCGCCGACTCGCTGCGGAAGACGCCCTAGGTTCCGATGGTATTCCGGGTCTTGCGCCAGTATCCGGGGGGGGCAGAGGTCGTCCCGACCAGCGCTTCCCTCACGAAAGACAGCGATTTGAGGCGCGATCCGAGATTACCGTCAGCGTCGTGGCAACCGTAAACCTGACCCAACGCACGGGGAAGATACAGTACGTCAATCCTCTCGAAAAACCCAAGTTCCGCGAGCAAGTGGGCGAAGATGCCCGTCTTTGCGTGAACGGTCCCGATGGTCAGTTGCTGGCGGAGATACCCATTGCCGTTCGGCTCGACTCTGAACTATCGCTTGGCGACGACCGTGAGGGTATCGTGGACGCCATCATCACTGTCGATCCCACGTCTCGCGCCATTGAGTTAGTCGTTGCAGATCGGGTAGTTGACACCTATAAGGTAGGCGGTCCGTTACCAGACGTGCGCGCTCTACGTGCGGAAGTTGGTACTGAGAGCATCGCTATCGCTGCCGACGCCGACGAGACAGAAGGCACCTACAGCGTCCAAGTCAGCACTGACGCTGGTCAAATTTGGCAGACGATAGGTATTGGTCTCAAGACCCCATCCCTCGATATTGACCGCAGCCACTTCAAGCCGGGACAAGATATCCGCATCCGCGTCATTGCAACCAACGGTCTCCAACGCTCGGTCATCATGACGGACAATTTTAAGATATGAGACTAATGTACTGGAGTTTAGACTAAGGCATGGAAAACGACCCAGCGATGCTGGGTTAAAGAAATTTCAATCAGAAAATATGAAAAGAGATAAACTAAGTACACAATTTCATAAATTCGTAGCGAATCCTCTTAAAAAAACTCTGCGTACCTCTGCGCTTTCCTCAGCGGCCTACCCTACACAGAAGGCGTTCGCGGAGCGTGTCGCTTGCGACTCAGCGCCTACTGCGTTTAAAAACGCTACGAATTAATGCAAAACTGTACTAAGCAGATTTGGCCGTTTGCTTACGGAGTTTAGAAGTACGTTTTCTGACAATAGGATATGTAATTCTACGCTGACGTGGCTGTCCAGTTTCCCAACCAGGTGATTTTCCACGGGGTTTTGGAGGTGAGGCTGGTGTTCCAATCCTCGCTAAAACTCCTCCCATAGACTGAGTTTCCCCAAATGACAAAAATATCCGTTACTACCCGCCAATACTACCTTTGCGGTGGTGTCTCTTCAACATTAAAACAGCCCCAGTAACACCGATGCCGATTAGGCTTGTAGTGCCTGTTGGTTCGGGAACTGAACGGGGGGTTGTCACGGAGAATTTCAGTATAGCCTCACCCTTTACAGGAGTGCCTGGAGGGGCAGTAGGGTCTAGTTTGTCTTGCTGAGTAAAAGTTATTTGTCCGCTAGCATTCTCCAGTAATCCCGTTCCTTTGGTGAGGGTTATTGTACCACCACCCGCTACTGTGCCTGCTGCAAAGTCCACTTTAGCCCGGTCGTTTGCTTTTCCAAACAATTCGTTGCTCCCACCCAAATACCTGTCACCAAGCATTGGTAAGTCTTTTAAACCAAACTGGGCTGGATTTGCATTAAATTCAAAGCTTTGAGTAGTTGGAGTAGCCTCCACTAACTTTCCGTAAGTATTACTTTCAAACTTAGTCAACCCGAAAGCCGCATCAGAAGTATCACCTGTGATGGTTGCTCTGAAGATACCCTCACCTAAATCAGAACGGGGTACAAGTGTAAGTAATGTATTGTATTTTACGTCAAAAATAGTGGTAGTTTGCGCGTAGGCTGTTTCTACATTTGAGCCGAAACCGATTGCAGTTAACGTTATTGGCAATATCCATGCAGTGTTAAAGCGGAGCATAATTTACTCTGTTTTTCCTGAATAATCTTGTGTGTGAAAAAAATACGGTGTTACCTTTATTAAGAAAGAATAAGGTAAATTAAGAAATGTATGGTGAATTTTCCGGAAATTTTACGTGAATTTACTTGATTTTTTTAGAGCTAAAGTATTCAGTATTTTGACTTTTACGGAGATAGATTCATAGGTTTTATCTGACTTCACCTCCCTGTAAATGAATGCGTAAGTCCTAATCTCTTAGTAAGAGAGGGATTAAAGAAAGTAGTTATCGGAATGCAACTGGCGTATAACTTATACATTAAAGCCCTAAAGGCATACGAGCTATGATTTATTTTTGTCTCTTCTGCGAATGTGATTGACGATTTTTGCGATCGCTACAAAATGGAACTTGTGCTGCATCTAAGAGCGTCATTTGTCATAAAATGCTCATCGATTAGGTGAGTCACACAGGTTGTTTCGGTTATGGTTTTATCTCAACAGTGCAAATGCGATATCGTCGATAATTCTGCCAATATGACTCGAAGTCGGCAAAAAACTCAACTGTTGTGGATAACTGTGGCTTTATTAGCGCTGTTTTTTGTCGCTGAGTGGAGTGTGGGTTTGTGGAGTCACAGTTTATCTTTACAGGCTGATGCTGGACATATTCTCTCAGATGTTGCAGCTTTGGGGCTATCGCTGTTTGCTACTTGGTTGGCACAGCAACCCGCTACAGGTAAAGCTACTTTTGGACATCACCGAGTAGAAATTTTGGCTGCTTTGGTAAATGGTTTGACTTTGCTTGCTATAGCTCTGGTCATCAGTTGGGAGGCCATTAATCGCTTCCAAACCCCAGAAACAATTTTAGACCTACCGATGTTAGCGATCGCCTGTTTGGGTTTAATCGTCAATCTGCTTAACATCACCCTACTTCACCCGCACTCTCACGACGATTTAAATCTACGTGGTGCTTTTCTTCATGTGATTGCAGATACAGTTAGTTCCCTTGGTGTAATTTTAGCGGCTGTTGTTATTCACCTCTGGAATTGGTTGTGGGCTGATGCAGCGATTAGTTTGGTGGTAGCGCTTTTAACAGGATTGAGTGCTTTACCTATACTCAGAGAAAGCTTAAATATTCTTTTGGAATATGCACCGAAATCAATTGACCCGGTGGAGGTGCAAAATTATCTTGAATCTGTTGCTGGTGTTGTGAAAGTTGAAAAGCTCTATATTTGGAGAATTAGCCAGGGTAAAGTGATGCTCAGTGCGAATTTGATTGTAGATTGTGCCAGAACTTCAGAACGCGATCGCTTATTGAAGGAATTGCAAAATCATCTGCGAGAAAATTTTGGCATCGGGGAAACAACTTTACAGCTAACTAGTCGAGTCGCTATTCATCCTTTGTTTCATCAAGATTTAGTTTCAGCGATCGCTTTTGGGAAAGTTAAAATTGGTAACGGGTATTGAAGCCGATTTTATCTCCATGACCTGTAATATAAACGCTTCATAAACATTAATCAGTGTAATTACTTAAGCAGATTCACACTGATTAATAAGATAATAGGGACTTGTGGAAACTTTTCTTCTTAGAAACCGATGGGTCGCGCAAAAAAAGTTGTTTTGGCATATTCTGGCGGTGTAGATACATCAGTGTGCATCCCCTATCTGATGAAAGAATGGGGTGTTGAAGAGGTAATAACCCTCGCAGCAGATTTAGGACAAGGAGATGAATTAGAACCAGTTCGCGAAAAAGCTTTAAAATCGGGTGCGAGTGAATCTTTAGTGGTGGATGTTAAAGATAGCTTCATCAAAGACTACGCATTTCCCGCAATTCAAGCAAATGCCCTTTATGAAAATCGCTATCCTTTGGGTACTGCTCTTGCTCGTCCGTTGATTGCCAAGATATTAGTAGAAGCAGCAGCAAAATACGGTGCAGATGCGATCGCTCACGGTTGTACTGGCAAGGGTAACGACCAAGTGCGTTTTGACGTGTCTTGTGCTGCATTGAATCCGAATTTGAAGATCCTCGCACCAGCTAGAGAATGGGGTATGAGTCGAGAAGAAACCATCGCTTATGGTGAAAAATTTGGTATTCCCTCCCCAGTCAAGAAAAAATCCCCTTACAGTATTGACAAAAATTTACTCGGTCGCAGCATTGAAGCTGGTGTGTTGGAAGATCCAGCAATCGAACCACCAGAAGAAATTTATGAAATGACCAAGGCGATCGCCGATACTCCGAATGAGCCAGAATATATTGAAATTGGCTTTAAATCGGGTATTCCTACCAGCCTCAATGGTACAGCCAAAAATCCAGTAGAGTTAATTGAACAACTCAACAAATTAGTTGGAAATCACGGTATCGGTCGGATTGATATGATCGAAAACCGCTTGGTGGGCATCAAATCACGGGAAATCTACGAATCTCCGGCAATGCTAGTGTTAATAGAGGCACACCGTGATTTAGAAAGTCTCACCCTAACCGCAGATGTAACTCATTACAAACGGGGGATTGAAGAGACTTACACCAAATTGGTCTACAACGGTTTGTGGTACAGTCCACTGAAAACAGCACTCGATGCCTTCATCCAACAGACTCAAGAAAGAGTCTCAGGAACCGTCCGGGTGAAGCTGTTTAAGGGCAATGCCACTATCGTTGGTCGTCATTCCGAAAATACATTGTACACCCCGGACTTGGCAACCTACGGCGCTGAAGACCAATTTGACCACAAAGCGGCTGAAGGCTTTATCTACGTTTGGGGACTACCAACCCGCATTTGGGCAGAGAAAGGAAAATAAAGAAGGAAGAAGGAAGAAGGAAGAAGGAAGAAGGAGGTTTATATATGGGGATACAGAACCTCAACTCAAAACATGCTCCCTGTAAAGGTCGTTGTGTATTAAACCCCCAGTTCACGGATAAATAAAAGGGTAAAGGGTAAAGGGAAAAATTAATTCCTTTTCCCCCCATTCCCCCATCTTTCCATCTCCCTACTCCCCACTCTCCAGCTTCTTCTCTTGCCTAGACTCCCACCAAAGGGGGATAGCAATTACAGCAACTAAGATAAGCAATGCAAAGAGAGCAAATTGACTTACCCATGCCACTAATTGCTCTAAAGAAACAAGTTTGCCGGCAAAGAATGCTAATGTCACCATCGCACTACCCCAAGCACTAGCTCCCAAGATATTAAACAGCAAGAATCTGCCAAAGGGCATTTCGGCTATCCCTGCTAGTGGTGCGGCAAAAATTCGCAATAATGCAAAAAATCTGCCAAAAAATACTGCTTTGCCAGCATTTTCGCTAAATTGCTCTTTAATACTTAAAATTCTTGCTTCAGAAATTCTAAATATCCGACCAAATTTTATTAAGAAAGATAAACCGCCAACTCTACCAATCCAATAACCAAATATACCGCCAATTACCGCACCGGCGATCGCATCTAACAGAACGAACCAATAACTCAGTTCCTTACTCCCCGCAAGAAACCCACCCACCAGGGTAACGGTTTCACCAGGAAGGGGAATGCCTAAATTTTCTAATAATATTCCCCAAAAAATTGCCCAATAACCGTAATCATGGGCAATTCTTTGGATGTTTTCTATAGATATGAACTCCAGGGACATCCAACACCGCCATCTTTATAAATATTTACTTTCACTATATATCTTTGCCCTTTTTTACTCAGGGTGTCAAACAATTTTCGGTTTTGGATTACCGACAAAGGAGCCGCACATACCACTTCAAGCGTTTGATGTCAGTAGTATCTATGGATTTTGGATTAGCGAGTAGCAAAAATATAAATTCATCCCCATCTCCTCTTCTACCCCAGCAGGGGGTATTAAACCCCCACAAAGAAGCGGATAAACCTCCTCCTTCTTCCTTCTTCCTTCTTCCTTCTTCCTTCTTCCTTCTTCCTTCTTCCTTCTTCCTTCTTCCTTCTTCCTTCTTCCTTCTTCCTTCTTCCTTCTTCCTTCTTCCTTCTTCCTTCTTCCTTCTTCCTTC